>Ga0105245_10000793_pt1 | contig 28691 bp, 21 predicted proteins | sample KBSM54metaG_FD_81523 | JGI IMG/M metagenome (GOLD analysis project Ga0105245, IMG submission 81523) | Miscanthus rhizosphere microbial communities from Kellogg Biological Station, Michigan, USA - KBS M5-4 metaG | ecosystem: Host-associated > Plants > Roots > Rhizosphere > Soil | place...
GTTGAACACCTTGATCGCGCTCGGGATGCCGACGGTGAACGTCAGCGCCGAGAACACCATGTTGGCGAGCCGAGCCTGGCCCGACACGAACATGTGGTGGCCCCACACCAGGAACGACAGCAGCGCGAGCGAGACCGACGAGTACGCGACGAAGCGATAGCCGAAGATCGGCTTGCGCGCGTAGGTCGAGATCAGCTCGCTGACCACGCCCATGCCCGGGATGATCATGATGTAGACGGCCGGGTGCGAGTAGAACCAGAAGAAGTGCTGGAACAGCACCGGGTCGCCACCCATCGTCGGATCGAAGATGCCGATGTGCGCGAACCGCTCGACGGTGAGCAGGAGCACCGTGATGCCGAGCACCGGCGTCGCGAGCACCTGCATGATCGCCGTGCCGTAGATCGCCCAGATGTTGAGCGGCAGCTGGAACCAACCCATGCCCTGCGGCCGGAACTTGTGGATCGTGACGAGGAAGTTGAGGCCGGTGAAGATCGACGAGAACCCGAGCAGGAACACGCCCATCGTCGCGATCATCACGGCCGTGTGGGTCTCGAGCGAGTACGGCGTGTAGAGCGTCCAACCGGTGTCGAGGCCGCCGAACGGGATCGTGAGCACGAGCATGATCGCGCCGGAGATCCACAGGTAGAACGACGCGAGGTTGAGTCGCGGGAACGCGACGTCAGGCGCGCCGAGCTGGATCGGCATGATGATGTTGCCGAGCGCGGCCGGGATGCCGGGGATGATGACGAGGAACACCATCACCGCGCCGTGCAGCGTGAAGAACTGGTTGTACGTGTCGGGGCCGACGATCGTACGGCCCGGCGACCACAGCTCGGTGCGCAGCAGCAGCGCGAACGTGCCGCCGAGCAACAGCGAGAACAGGATGCCGAACAGGTACATCATGCCGATCCGCTTGTGATCGAGCGTGAAGGCCCAGCTCTTCCAACCCTTGGTGATGTGCAAGAAGTCGGGCTCGGTGACCGGCCCTTGGGGCAGGCTCTTCAGAGATTCGGGAAAGGCTTCGGTGGTCGCCATGGTGATCCTCGCTACTGCTTCAGCGACTTGATGTAAGCGATGAGTCCGTCGAGCTCTTTGTCCTTGAGCTGACCTTCAAACGGAGGCATCGAGTTCGGGAACCCCGGGCGCGACTTCTTCGCGGGATACAGGATCGATTCGCGGACGTAGTTCTCGTCCATCTTGACGGTGCCGCCGACGATCTGGATTTCCTTGCCCCAGTCCGGCTGCTTCCACGACGGACCGACGCGAGCACTACCGTCGACCGTGTGGCACGACGAGCAGCCCTTCTTGTCGTAGAGCATCTTGCCGAGATCGACCGGCGCCATGTTCATCTGGTCGGCGACCTTGTCGTTCAGGTAGCGCTCGTACTCCTCGAGGTCCTTGTGCACGACGACGACCGCGCGGCGATTGCAGTGACCGCTCACCGGGTCCTGATCGAGGCACGCCATCTGCGCGTGGCTCGTGCCGCAGTACTCGGCGCAGGTCAGGCGATACGTGCCCGGCTTGGTCGCCTCGAACCACGCGTACGTGTAGCGGCGCGGGACGACGTCCTGCTTCACGCGCATCGCCGGCGCGTAGAAGCTGTGGAGCACGTCCTTCGACGTCATCACGAGGCGGACCGGCACGCCCGCGGGGATGTGCAGATCGGAATCGGTGACACCGTTCTCGTGGGTGAACTGCCAGTTCCAGCGCCACGCGAGCACGTCGATCTCGACCGCCTTGTTCGGCGGCGTCACGACGCGGATGTACGAGTGCCAGCCGTACCAGAACAGGAACACGCAGATGATCGTCGGGATCACGGTCCACGTGATCTCGAGGACGTCGTTGTGCGCCGCGCTCGGCTCGGCCTTGTGGCCCGGGCGATGGCGGTACTTGATCGTGAAGTAGATGACGCAGATCGCGATCGCGGCGAAGAAGAAGATCGACAGCGCGAGGACCGCGTAGAACATCATGTCGGATTCGTCGGCCGCCTGATTGACGGCCTTCGGCATCCAGAACGTGCCCTGCTCTTCGATCGGCTTGTTGGCGAGCGCGTCGTACCAGGCCACCGGGGCCGGGCCCTTTGCTGCCGCTGCTGCACTACCCGCACCGCTTCCGGCGGCGCTGCCGGTCGCCGCGCTGCCGGTCGCCGCCGCGCTACCGGTCGCCGCGCTGCCGGTCGCCGCGCTGCCTTCCGTCGCGCCCGAGCCGGGCGCCGCGGTGATGCCCGCGTTCGAACCGCTCGTCGGATCGGTCTTCGGTACAGACTCGCCCGCGTTCGCCGGCGTCGGCGCCGCGGCGCTACCGCCCGGGGCTTGTGCGTAGGCGCTGGTCCCGATGAACAGCGCGAGGAGGACTGGCAGGACTCGCTTCATGGTTCACTCACTTCGTTCCGGCGATTCCTCTTGAGGAACATCGCCAACCCGAGGGCAGACATCAAAAGGACGATCGCGCTCGCCGCAGCGAGACGCAGTGCGATCATGCCGGCGCGCGCGTGACCGTTCGCATCCGGCTCGTAGTGGTAGCAGCGATTGAGAAAGCCGACCGCACTCGCAGGCTCGCGCGTGCCGGCCTTGATGATCGATTCGCGCATCATCGCGGTCGCGAACTCGATCCCGTAGACGTAACGAGTCACCACGCCCGACGATGCCAGAAAGATCAGCGCCGCGGGATGCGCCCATTCAGCGCGCTCCGGGATGTACATGTACGAAAAACCCACAGCATTCGCGACCCGCGCGATCTGGGTACCGTCGCCGGGATTCTCCGCGACGAGGAACGTCCAGCCCGCCTTCGCCGTGGCGCGCTGATCCTCCGGGAGTCGCGCGATGTATTTGTCGCGCATCTTCTGGATCTTCTCGAGCGGCTCGCCCGGCTCGAGGTCGATCGTCACGATCTTGAACTGCGCGCCGGGGCGAAGCGTCACGCCGTCGGACTTCTCGGCGATCTGCGGGAGTGCCGTCGACAGTCCGTTCAACTGCAGGCTGCACAACATCGGACAGTCCGAGTAGTTGAACGTCAGGATGACGGGCAAGTTGCCCTTCACCACGTCGCCGAGCGTCACGTGCGCGCCGTCGGCGGTACGGAAACGGGCGTCGAACGGAACCTGTGCACCGAGGTGCTCGTGGACCGTGACGTTGTCGCCCTTCCACGCCGGGTCGGTGAGGACCTTGTCGTCGGGCGCAGGTTGGCTATCCGGATGCGCGATGGCTCGCGACCCGAGCGCCGCTAGAACAGCGACGATCAGTGTCGAGCTACCGCGCATGACCTCCGGTGCCCGGCGGAACGAGGTGAGCCGAGCCGGCACCCGCGCCGGTCGGCGCGCCGCCTCCACCCGGAACCTTCTTGTTGTCGGCCGGCGAGCCGGTCGCAGCCGGAACCGCGGCAGGAGCCGCCGAGCCAGCGCCCGAACCCGAACCAGCGCCCGCGCCCGCAGGAGCTGCAGCCGGAGCCGGCGCGGCCGGCGTCGTCAGCAACTCGGGGATGCCACTGTGCGGTGCCTCGGTCGCCTTCGGCTTCCACGCCTGACCATCCGCGCCGATCTGCACGGCCGGCACGACAGGCTTGCCCGCTTTGGTGTCGCTGACGACGAGGTCCATCGCCCGGTCGATCGAGATCGAGGGCTGGGCTCCCATCTGCGGCTCGGTGATGTTCCGCATCTCCTCGGCCTTGTGCGACTTCGCCGTCGTGTCCTGACCGCCGTAGTCCTGCATGGTCTGGAGCTCGGACGTGTCGTTCATATAGAACGCCTGGAGAGCGGTGATGGACACGTAGACCATCACGGCGCCACAGATGCCGACGACGACCACGCCGATCGTGTTGAGGCTGTCTTCGTTTCTCTTGGGCCCTGACATCGTCGACTCCTAGAGCTGCTCGTGGGCCAGCGACAGGCCGAGGGTGGGATCCTTCACGGGGATCAGGTTGCCGGTGAGGCTACGGCCAACACCGACGAGGAACACGCCGACCAGCGCGAGCCAGACGGTGATGTCGAGCGGCGTGAAGCCGACGTGGTGGAGCGCGATCTGGTTCGCGAGCGGTCCCTCGATCAGCGTCGCGCCGCCGTGGGTGACCTTCGTCCAGTCGTACTGCGGCATCACGTTCCAGTAGAGATCGAGCCAGTGGAACACCAGCTGCCACACCGCAAAGAACACGAGCGACGGCACGATCCGCTTCGTCCACCGCGACATCAGGAAGATGAACGGGAACGCCCAGTAGCCGACGAGGATGGCGATGGAAACCCACTGCCAGTCGCCGAACATCCGGTACTTGTACCAGACCGTCTCCTCCGGCATGTTGCCGTACCACTGGAGCATGAACTGCGAGAACGCGGTGTATGCCCAGAAGAACGTGAACGCGAACATCCACTTGCCGATGTCGTGATAGTGCTCCTCGGTGATCGAGTGGGTGAGGCGGCCGTTGCGCTGCAGCCACAGCACGATCAGCGCGAGCGCCGAGAACGCGCCGACGTTGCCCGAGCCCCAGAACTGGACGCCGTAGATCGTCGAGTACCACTTCGGCGCCATCGACATCAGGATGTCCATCGAGAGCAGGCACGTCGTGAACGCGAACAGGATCATCGCCGGACCCGAGACCCGGCGCAGCGTGTCGCTGATCTTCGGGTCACCCGACTCGTCCTGGGCCTTCGACTTGCTCGCGAAGTAGAACGCCATGCCGGAGAAGATCACTCCGTACACGACGTAACGGACGAACCAGAACCCGGGCGACAGCCAGCCGAGCTTGTGCTGGAGCGTCGGGTTGAGCGCCGCGTTGTGCGCATCGTCCGCCGACCAGTAGTAGAGCGTCTTGTTGCCGAGCAGGACCGGCAACACGAACCCGAGGCCCGCGATGAACACGAGCGGGAACGCGGTGGTCATCGCCTCCGCGATCCGGCGCACGACGGTCGACCATCGGCTGCGCGTGAGGTGGTGCAACAGCACCAGCCACATCATGCCGATCGACAAGGTCGCGATGAACGACCAGCCGACGACGTACGCGTGGAGGAAGCGCTTGAAGCCGTCGCCGTGCATCGAGCCGAGCACGAGCGAGACGATCATCATCACGACCGCGAGGCCGAGACCGGCCTTGACCATGGTCGAGCCGAGCTTGCCGGCCTTGAACTTCTCGTCCGGGTGCAGAGTTTTGGTGAGACTCATCGCTGACCTGCCTGATCCTCGTTCGAGGCGATCTGAGAACGCTCGAGTGCGCGGACGTAGGCGACGATCGCCCACCGATCCGCGGCCGGAATTTGCGCGCCGTAACCCATCATCGTCGGCGGGAAGCCGTTCGTGATCGTGTTGAAGATCTGGCCGTTCGGCAGGTTCACCACCGGGCCGGCCTTGTCGACGAGGTTACGAGCCAGCCACACACCGCCCTGCTCTTTCACGCGCGTGGGCACCATGCCTTGGCCGCGACCGTCGTAGCCGTGGCACGGCGTGCAGTAGATGTTGAACCGGTTCTGACCGCGCTTGAGCAGCTTCGCGTCGACCGCGAACGGCTTGCCGCGAAGGTCCGGCGTGAGCGACGGCGAATCCGGGTAGTTTGCCGGGAAGCCGTCGATCCACTGGCCACCGGTGTCCTGCGTGAGCCCGAGGTAGAACGTGGCGTCCTCCTCGAGCCAGCCGCGAGCGACCGTGCCCGGAATCTCACCGCGGTTCGAGCGGCCATCGGCGAACAGGTCGTTCTCGGTGTCCGACTTGAACTTCGGCTGGAAATCCATGTCGGGGAAGATGTGGATGTGCGGCTCCGCCGAGTGCGAGTTGCGCGCCTTCGCGGCGATCGCGAACGGGATCAGCGCGAACGCCGTCGACGCGACGATGAACGCCATGATCCACTTCGGCATCACCTTCTTCGCAGGATCTGCGTCGAAGTACACCGGCTCGACGTCGATCGCGCCCGCGTCCGCGAGCAGCGCCTTGGTCTTGTCGGCGTCGAACCGCTTGTCCTTCGCCTCGATGCCGATGAAGAAACCGTCATCGGTGACGCGGAGGAACTTGTCGCTGCGGAACAGCGGGTGCCAGACCTGCGGGAGCTTGTTGAGCGCCCACATGCCGAAGAACGAGCAGAAGACGGCGATCAGAATGCCGCACTCGTAGGCGATCGGAATGTTCGCGGGGATCGACCAGGTCGGCTTACCCGAGATGTTCCACGTCCACGCGTGCGCGTTGCAGTACCACTGCAGGAGCAGGCCGCCCATCGCGCCCGAGAAGCCACCGCCGAACACGATCAGCGGGAGGATCGTGCGCTTGATCCCCATCGCGGGATCGATGCCGTGGACCGGGAACGGCGAGTAGCAGTCGAACTCGGTGATGCCCGCGTCCTTGACCTTGCGCGACGCCTCGACGAGCTCGCCGGGGGTGTCGTACTCGGCCAGATAGCCGTAGAGCTCGCCGGTCGCGCCGTGCTTACCGCTGGCGTCGCCAGTCTGAGTTTCGTGATCCGGACGCGGCTCGGTGGCCTTGTCGGGAGGAGTTTCGGTAGCCATGTTAGTGGGCTCCCTTCTTTCCGGAGGCGTGGGCGCCGTCGCTCGCGCCCTTCACTTCGCTGATGGCAACCACCGGCGCGAAGCGGAAGAACAAGAGGAAGAACATGAGGAACATGCCGATCGTGCCGACGAAGACGCCGACGTCGTAGCGCGTCGGGTGGTAGTAGCTCCACGCCGACGGCAGGAACGACCGCGCGAGCGAGGTCGCGATGATCACGAAGCGCTCGAACCACATGCCGATGTTGATGAAGATGCAGAGCACCCAGATCAGCACGTTGTTGTTCTTGACCCAGTTGGACCAGAAGAACTGCGGGATGAGCACGTTGCAGCTCACCATCGCGAAGTAGGCCCACCAGAACGGACCGAACGCGCGGCTCACGAACGTGAAGCTCTCGAACGGGTTACCCGAGTACCAGGCGATGAAGAACTCGGTGCCGTACGCGAGACCGACCATCATGCCGGTGGCCAGCATGATCTTGCACATCGCGTGGATGTGAGCCTGCTTGATGATGTGCTGCAGGTTGAAGAGGAACCGCAGCGGGATGAGCAGCGTCAGCACCATCGCGAAGCCGCTGAAGATGGCGCCGGCGACGAAGTACGGCGGGAAGATCGTCGTGTGCCAACCGGGCAGCTGCGAGGTCGCGAAGTCGAACGAGACGACCGAGTGGACCGAGAACACCAGCGGCGTCGCGAGACCCGCGAGGATCAGGTACGCGCGCTCGTAGCGGTGCCACTGGCGGGCCGAGCCGCGCCAGCCGAGCGACAGGATCCCGTAGATCATCGCCTTGAGGTTGTTGCCCTTGCTCGCGTTGCGATCGCGGAACGTCGCGAGGTCGGGGACCATGCCCATGTACCAGAACAGGATCGACGTCGTCATATACGTGCTGACGGCGAAGACGTCCCACATGAGCGGGCTGCGGAACTGCGGCCACATCGAGCCCATATCGTTCGGCAGCGGCAGCATCCACCACGCGAACCAGGGGCGACCGGTGTGGAGCAGCGGGAAGATGCCGGCCGCCATGACGGCGAAGATCGTCATCGCCTCGGCAGACCGGTTGATGCTGACGCGCCATTGCTGGCGAGTCAGATAGAGCACGGCGGAGATCAGCGTGCCGGCGTGACCGATACCGATCCACCAGACGAAGTTCGTGATGTCCCACGCCCAGCAGACGGTGTTCGAGTTTCCCCAAACGCCGATGCCGCGCGTGACGACGACGTAGATGCTCCAGATGCCGATGCCGAACAACAGGACGGCGAGCGTCAGAGCGACGAGCCAGAGCTTGTGGGGCTTCGGAGACTCGGCGATCCACGACACGTCGCGCGTGACTGCGCGGAACGTTTCGCGGGCTGCGCCGGGCTCGTTGATATCCGCGTGATCCGCGGTGGCTTCAGCGGTGCTCACTTCTCACCTCCGACCTGCTTCTCCAGCTTCGGGTTCGGGTTGCGAACACGCGCGAGGTAGCGCGTGCGGGGCTTGGTGTACATCTCGGGAAGGATCGCGTAGCTGCGGGGGTCGCCGACGTCGCCCTGGTGCTCGTGGAGCTTGGCGACGCGCGACGTCTTGTCCGACAGATCGCCGAACACGATCGCCTCGGTCGGGCACGCCTGCTGGCACGCCGTCTCGATCTCGCCGTCCGGGATCGGCGCGCCGATCTCGCCTTCGCGCTGGTGCGACCGGATCTGCGCCTTCGCGCGGATCTTGCCGTTCTGGATGCGCTGCACGCAGTACGTGCACTTCTCCATCACGCCGCGCATGCGGACCGTGACGTCCGGGTTGAACAGCAGGCCGCGAACCTTCTCGCGCGCCTCGCGGAACTCCTTGTTCCAGTCGAGGAAGTTGAACCGGCGGACCTTGTACGGGCAGTTGTTCGCGCAGTAGCGCGTGCCGATGCAGCGGTTGTAGGCCATGTCGTTCAGGCCTTCATCCGAGTGCGACGTCGCGCCAACCGGGCAGACCTGCTCGCACGGCGCGTTCTCGCACTGCTGGCAGCCGAGCGGCTGGTGGACGACCATCGGATCCTCGGGCGAGCCCGAGAAGTAGCGGTCGATCCGGATCCAGCTCATCTCGCGGTTGTTGATCACCTCTTGGCGACCGACGACCGGCACGTTGTTCTCCGACTGACACGCGACCATGCACGAGTTGCAACCCGTGCAGGTCGACAGGTCGATCGCCATGCCCCAGCGATGGCCCTTGTACTCGTGCTCCTGGAACAGCGAGAGGTGACGCGGGCGCTCGTGCGAGTCCGCCTTCGGCGAGCCCGCAGCGGTGTCGACATCGTCATCCCAGAACTCGCCGCCTTCTTCGGCGGCCCAGTTCGGCTCGGCCGCGAGCTTCGCCGCGGTGACGAGCTTGATCAGCGGGTGCTCGCCGCCGACCGCACGACGCGTGACTTCTTTGTCGAAGCCACCGTCGTACTTCATCATCGTCGACTGGCCGGGGTTGTAGCTCCAGTGATCCTGGGTCTCGGCGAGCTCGTAGTTACGGCCGGTCGGCGTCACGGTCGCGCCCTGCGCGATCTCGAAGCCGCCCGTCGTACGGACCTTGTTCGTGTCCCAACCGACGACGCGCTTGCCCGGAAGCTCCGAGGTCACGTTGTGCGGATGCTGCGAGACGTGACCGGCCTGGGTGCGGCCACCGCCGAGCACCAGACCGATCGAGTACTTCGCCTGACCGGGCATCGTGTAAGCCGCGAGCTCGACCGAGCGATCGCCGACCTTCACGTTGATCATGTCGCCGTTCGCGACGCCGAGCGCCTGCGAGGTCTCCGGCGAGATCAACGCGTAGTTGTCCCAGGTGACCTTCGTCAGGAAGTCAGGCGTCTCCCACAGCCACGCGTTGTTGCTGTAGCGGCCGTCGTACGTGAACGACGACATGTGGAACGTGACCTCGAGCTCGCTCTTGCCGCGCTTCGTTCCGGCGAGCTGGCTCGCCTTGAGCGGCGGCAGCGTCAGCGGGCCGACCGCGAGGTCGGTCGCCGCCGCGAGCTGGGTGTTCGCGATGAAGCCGTCGTGGACGTGCTTGCGCCAGTCGACCCTCTTCGTCGCGCGATCCTTCGCGTCGGTCGAGATCAGCGCTTCGCCACCGAGCTCGTTGCCGAGCAGGAGCGAGCACAGCTCGATCGACGACAGACCGCCGTAGAGCGGAGCGATCAGCGGCTGCGCGATGGTGACGGTGCCGTCCCACGTGCGCGCGTCGCCCCAGGCCTCGAGGAAGTGCGCCTTCGGCACGTGCCACGTGGTCTTCAGCGACGTCTCGTCGGCGTACTCCGACAGGTGGACCGTCGTCGCGACCTTCGACAGCGCGTTCGCGAAGTCGAGATCCGCGGGCGCGTCGTAGACGGGGTTGCCGCCGAGGATGAACAGGGTCTTGACCTGGCCGGCCTGGATGTCCTTGACCAGCGTCGAGATCGACTCGAGGTGCGAGACGCGATCCGGCGAGGGATCCTCGACGTAGTCGAGCGTCTTGCCGACGGCGCCGATCGCTGCGTTGATCTTCGCGACGAGCGCGTGGACCTCGGGCGGCTGGCGGCGACCGGCGAGGACGACGGCCTTGCCGTTGTTCGCCTTGAGCTCGTCCGCGAGCGCGGCGAGGAACGTCGAGACCTTCGCTTCCTTCAGGAACTCCGCCTGCGGAGCGGCGCCACCGCTGATCGCGGCGTCGAGCGCCATCGCGAACGGCAGGCCGAGCTCGCTGCGGAGCGGGAGGCGATGATCCGCGAGCGCGCCGGTGTTCGAGAAGATGCTCTCGACGGCGTACAGGCGGTTCATCGTGCCCGGCGCGAGCCAGCCACCGTCGCGCTTGCGGCTGCGCGCGAAGTCGCGGCTGTACATCATCGACGCCGGGTGCTCGACGAAGATGTCGCAGTCGATCGTCAGGATCGTCTCGCACTTCTCGAGGTGCGCGAGCGGCCGAACCGGGCGCTTGAACGCGAGCTTCGTACCCTCGCGCTCGTTGTCCCACGAGATCGGCTCGTACTCGTGCCAGCGCACGCCCTTGCCGGCGAGCGCGGTGCGCAGACCGTCGAGCGTCGGCGAGCTGCTCGCCTCCGACAGGATGCGCGTGCCGCCCGCGGCCATCGCGTTGCGAATGTCGCCGAGCGCGATCTTGAACGCGTCGAGCGTCGTGCCCTTGCCGCCCTGGAGCGGCGCCGTCGAGCGATCCGGATCGTAGAGGTGGAGGATCGCGGCCTGCGCGAACGTGTGCGCGCCGGCGTGCTTCTTCGTCGTCGGCAGGACGTTGCCGCCCGCGAACGGGTGCTCCGGGTTGCCGTCGAGGTGGATCGGGCGACCTTCATACGAGGTCGCGATCAACGCGTGGGTCGTGCCACCGAGCTCGTACGCGGTCGCGTACTGGAGCGTCGTGCCCGGCACCTGATCCTCGGGCCGCTTCGCGAGCGGAACGATCTCTTCCTTCTCGTAGCGCTGGCAGCCCGCGGCGACCGCGCCGATCCCTGCGAGGCCCATCGACGAGCCCATCAGGTGGAAGAAGTTGCGGCGCGACATCGGGTCGAGCGCGGGCGGTTGATCCGCACCGGGCGCGAACTCCTGCTTCGTCAGGCCGTTCTGCTGCCACTCGGTCGTGCCGTCGAGCTCGCGCAGCGACTTCCAGTAACCATGCTCGGGCGTCGGCTCGACCGGCTGGACTTCTTGATTCTCGGGTTCTTTGGACATCGTGGGCTCCCTACCGATGGCAGGTGGAACAGAAGGTCGTGGGCTTCACGTTGTTGCGCTTCTGGATCGTCGTGCCCTCGTTGTCCTGGCGATGCGGGACCGAGGTCGGATCGTCGTAGCCCATCTTCGTGACGTTCTCCGGCTCGCGCAGGTACGGCGTCGGATCCTTGTGGCAGTTGATGCACCACTCCATCGTCAGCGGCTTCGCCTGATAGACCTGCACCATCTGATCGATGCGGCCGTGGCACGTCTCGCAACCGACGGCGGCGTTCACGTGCGCTTGGTGGTTGAAGTAGACGTAGTCCGGCAGGTCGTGGACACGGACCCACTTCACCGGCTCGTTCTCCGCAAACGCTGCGCGAATCGGCGCGAGCTTGTCGGAGTCCTTCTTCACCTGCGAGTGACAGTTCATGCACGTCGTCGCCGGCGGAACGGCCGCCTTCGCCGCGCGCTCGACTGTCGTGTGGCAATACCGGCAATCGATGCCGAGCTCGCCTGCATGCAGTGCGTGGCTATAGGGGACCGGTTGTACCGGCTGGTAACCGATGCGGATCGCTTCCGGCGTGACGCCGTATGCGATCAGCACGATCAGGTAGACCGGACCGCCGAGGACCAACAAGTTGATCCACTTCTTCAGCGTTTCGGTCCATTCGGGAAATTCGAATCTCGACATAGATTCCCTGCTCGCTTAGCGGGGCGTTTTCATCACAGTTCGTCACCATTTCGCAAGGTTGCGTGGCGACGAACATCGAACCGATCTCGGAGGTTCGGATGCACTGATCGCACGTCTCGTCGGAGACAGCATTGCGACAAATGCGCGCGCATTCCCGACGCGACAATTCACCACAGGCTCGATGCGGTGGGATGACGCAGGGTGGCGAACGTGATCGGCCTGTGGTTCGCGATCGCGCTCGTCGTCCTGGCGCTGATCGTCGGCATCGTCATCTGGCGGCGCGCGCCACGAATCGAGGCATCTGCGCCGATCACCGGGGTCGAGCCGATCGCGGGAGTTGCCGAGCGCGGGCCGCCGCTCCCGGTGATCCTGGTTCACGGCCTGTTCGGCTTCGACCGGATGGGGATCGCGGGAGCGAAGTTCGACTACTTTCGGGGGATCGCGCAGCACCTCGATACGCTCGGCTGCCATGCCCACGCGGTGAAGCTCCCGCGGGCGGCCTCGGTTCCGGAGCGAGCGCGCGAGCTGTGCGAGGCGATCACGGCGCTCGGCCACGCCCGCGTCGATCTGATCGCGCACTCGATGGGGGGACTCGACGCGCGCTACGCCCTCGCCCACTTCGGGCTCGCGTCGCGCGTGCGCTCGCTCGTCACCGTCGGCACACCGCATCGCGGGACGCCGATCGCGGATCTCGCGACCGACGGCCCGCTCGGGCTCGCGCGCCGTGCGATCGCGGCGCTCGGCATCTCGATGACCGCGGTCGACTGGCTGACGACGTCCGCGCTCGAGCGCTTCAATAAAGATGTGCCCGATGTCCCGGGCGTTCGCTACGCGTGCGTGGTCGGTGGGATCCGCGAGGCGTCGACCTCGATCCCGCTCGCGGTCCAGCCGGTCCACGCATATCTAAGGAAGGTCGCCGGCGCGAACGACGGGCTCGTGCCGATGGCATCGCAGTACTGGGGCGAGACGCTCGCCGAGATCGAAGCCGATCATTTCGCGCAGATCGGCTGGAAGCTCGGCACGCGCAACACGTTCGACGCGCTCGGCCTCTACGCGTTCGTCGTCGCGCGGCTCGGCGACGGCGGTGCACTCCGCGCGACCGGCTAGCGCGGCAGCTCGGTGATCGCGCGGGTGATCGGAACGAGTGGTGCGAGCGCATCGACGATCGCGTTGCCCTCGCTACCGCCCGGGAACGCGAACGCGACCGGCGCGAAGCCGTCGTCCTTCAAGACCTGGATGCTCGGCATGACCTCGTCCTCGACGTAACCGTCGATCCCTTTGCCGGTCGTCGCGGTGTACGTGCAGATGTTGAGGTGGTGCAAGCCGTGCGCTGCGATGTCGTGGCCTTCGGCGTAAAGCTGGTGGAGCTTCGCGCGGCCGTCTTCCGTGAAGTCCCCGTACTCGCTGACGAAGAACGTCGCACGCGCGTCGTAGGTCGCGAACAGGTCGCGAAGGCCGAACCACTCGTCGATCTCGGTGTCGTCGAACGTGACGGCGATGCCGGAGCGCTTCGCGCCGCCGCGCGCCAGGTCTGCAAACGTCAACGTGTCGACGCCCGCCTCGCGCGCACGTTCGAACACCGCAGCCAGCGTCTCCCGCGTCACGCCCGGCGTCGACGCGTGCCCGTACAGCACCATCACGCGGTCGTCGAGATGATCGATCTTGTCGAGGATCACCTCGAGCGGCTTCGCCGCCAGATCGTTCAGCCCGTACGCGCCGACATTCGGCTGGCCGTCCCAGTGAAAGTACGGATCTTGATCGTAGCGCTCGAAGTCGGGGTTCACGTTGTCACCGCAGCCCGCGATCGCGGCCACCATCAGCAAGACCTTCATGCGCGGCAGTATCTCTGGTGGTCGATCGCCGATCTGTGACGAGGATCGACCTTCGGTTTTTCGAGGACGCTGTGACGCGGCTGTCCTACTTCGCGGCCGCGCGCGCCGCGGCGATCGCGTCCTTGTCCCCGAACGCACCGAACACCTGATTCTCGGCGGGGAGCTCGTGCAGCATGAACGCGTGGAGCTCCGGGAGCGTGAGCCGCGCGACGTCCTCGGCGACGCGATCGTAGAAGCTGTCGGGAAGGTTGAACTGCGCGAGCATCTCGAGGCGACGTGCGACCACGCCAGAGTCGTTATCGCCGACGGCGAGCGACTCGAGCACCGTCTGGCGCGCGAGCACGAAGTCGGCTCGATACGATTCCGGATCTTTGCGAATCGCGTCGAGGATCGCGAGCACCGCGGTGGTCGCCTCGCCGGCTCGCGACGCATCCGCCTTGCCCGAGATTCGCCACAGCCCGCCGCCGCGACGCGGTTCGAACGTCGCTCCGAAGCCATACGTCAGTGCGCGTTCACCGCGCAGGCTCTCGAGGCGCTTCGTCAACACCTGGGCGAGCACGAGCCGCGCGCCATAACGACTATCGATCCCGCGGCCGCCCGGAAACACCACGTCGATCTCGAGCGTGGGCGAAGGCTTCGACGACACGCCGAACACACGGGTCTTGTCGGGCGGAGGCAACGACTCGTCGATAGGCTTCGTGCGCTCACCCGCGTCGACATGATCCAGGTCGTACGCGATGTGCCGCTTCACGAGCTCGGGATCGAACTGACCGGCGACGATCAACGTCGCGTTCTTCCCGACGACATGCGTGCGCGCCCAGTTCGTGAGCAGATCGGTGTGGATCGAATCGACGCTGTGCTCGTTGATCGGCGGACGCGCGTACGGATGGTGCTCGCCGTAGACCGCTGCGAGGAGATCTTGGACGTACGCACTCGCTTCCTGCGAGTCGCGCACGCGCAGCTTGCCCTTCAACACGCGCTTGTCGTTATCCGATAGGACGTAGCGCGGGCTCCGCAGCTCACCGGACAGCGATGCGACGAGGTCGTCGACGCGCGTCGAGATCTCGCGGTCGGTGAACACGAGCTGATCGGGGAGGACACGCGATGCGTACAGCAGCTCGGTGAGCCCTTCGGCGCCCGGAGGGTCTTGCGCCGCGCCACCTTCGATCACGAGCCTGCCTTGCACCAGCGAGCCCGTGCCGTGCGGCCACAGGATCACCGAAAGCCCGTTGTCGAGCCGGTACCGCACCGTCTCGAGACCGGAGCTTCGCGGCGCAGGCAGCGGCTTGTCGGCGAGGGTCGGATCGACGACGGTCAGATGCTCGGCTGCGCCACCACTCGCGTGCGCGACACGAGCAACCGCGCTGACCCGCCCCGTCGGCTCGATCGTGAGGAAGCGCGCCTTGTCTGGATCGAGCCACGTCTTCGCGACCTCGCGCGTCGCTTGTGGCGTGTCCTCGGCAAGCTCCTTGATCCGACCGATCAAGAGGTCCTTCGATCCCATCGCGAGCTGCGTCGATGCCATGGCGTTGCGGCTCGCGAGGTTCTCCCACTCGGCGAGCGTGTCCTCGGCGTAGGCCTGCCACGCGAGCCGCCAGCGGTTCGTATCCTTATCCTCGCCGAGCATCAGGAGCGCGAGATCGAGCGCACCGGGGATGCTGTCCTCGAAGTCCTTGAGGTGAGACGGCGAGCTCACGGTCATGATGATCACGAGCACGGGGGCCGAGCGCCCGCCGATCACGGTCGAGTATGCCGAGTGTCCCCAGCCGAACTCGATCGCCTTCGCCTCGAGGAAGTACGGCAGCGCGTCGTAGACCATCTCGAGCCTGTGCGCATCTCGGGTGTCGCCCGGCGGCAGCGGCCACGTGATCGCGACCTGCGGCTCGTCGACGTCGGCCTTGATGTGCACGATCTGCGCGACGGGTGCGACCACCGGCGGAGGCGCGTGTGTCTTCGAAGCGCGCTTCGGTACCGCGGCGAAGTGATGCTCGACGGCCTTGCGAAACTCCGCGTCTCCGACGGCGCCGCTCGCGACGACGGTCACGATGCCGTGGCGATAAGGACCCGCAAGGAAGTCGCAGACGTCCTTGAAGTCGAGCTTCGCGACCGACTCGACGGAGTCGCTGTGGCGGTACGGATGTCCCTCGGGATATACGGCGTCGAGCACCAACTGGCGCAGCTGCGCACCGCCGGCGCCTTGGCGCTCGCGCAGCTCGTTGAGCACGACCTCGCGCTCGCGCGTGAAGATCGCGGGAGAGATTCCGCCGCACCCGCGCGCCAGGCGATCGACCTCGAGGCCGAGCAGCTCGTCGAGCGCCGCTGGCTCCGCCGTCACTTGATACGTCGTGTAGTCGGCGTCGGTCTCGGCGTTCCACGAGAGCGCGAGTCTTCCGAGCTCGGCGCTGATCGAGGTCTTGCGTCCATCGCGCTCGAGCTCGACGTCGAACAGCAAGTGCTCGACGAGGTGCGCGAGACCTTCTTTACCAGGAGGATCGTCGACCGAGCCGACCGGATAACGCACGTCGACGCGCACGACGCCCGATCGCGGCTCGGGCAACGATGCGAACCGATACCCCGCGCTCGATTCGAATACGGAGCCACCGGTGTGAAGGTCCAGCCGACGGTTTGGCTCGGGCGGCTTCAAGATCGCGCCACAGCCGAACATGATTAGAAACGCCAACGCCCAGCGGTACATCGCGTCGACCGTAGGGGACGTACCGACGGTCTGGCAAGTGCAGCAAAGCGCTGCACCCCCGGGCTATTCGCTACACGACGCGGTTTGCGCGAACGCGGCGATCACCTGCTTGCCCTTCACGATTACGAGCAGCTGGTTCTCGGTGCCGTCGCAGCCTTCGTCGAACTCGACGACGATCGCGCCCTTCGCGAGCTGATCGATCGTCTTCTGGTGCGGCGCGAGCGGACCGCCGAGCGTGTGGCGCCAGACCGCGGCCTTGCCCTTCGGCGAGACCTTGTCGTGGAGGCACGGCAGACCTTTGTCGGCGCTCGTTGTTTCGGGACACGGCGACTCTTCGTCGGTGAGCGCGAGCGCGGTGAACCGCGGCGCGGTGAGCGGCTTCGCTTCGCCGACCGCGTGACCGAGCTTGTCGACCCAGTCGGTCGCGAGCTGGAGCGCGGCCTGCTCGGCCTTCGTCGGCGGCTTCGGCTTGCGCGCGGCCGGCTTCGCGTGCGCGACGCCAGCGAGGCAGGCGAGCAGGAAGCAGGCGCGCACCATGTGCCGACGATATCAGTAACTCTCCCACCGGTGCCGGGTAGAATCGCGCCATGCGCGCGTGGCTCGCTGCAGCGATCTTGTTCGTCGGAATTTCGATCGCGGGTGCAGGCAAGTCTGCCGCGCCGGCGCAGGGCTTCTGGAAGATCCTCGTCAAGCCTGGCGCGAAGTGGGTGCTCGAGCCGCATGGCGAGGCAGGCGCGAACATCCCGACGAGCAAGATCGCGATCGAGACGTACGACGTCCGCAAGGTCGGCGGGAGCGACGTCGCCCGTCTGCGCTGGACCGAGGTCGACGGCAAAGACACGCGGTCGTACAACGACGGCGCCGACGATCTGATCACGCAGGTCGCGGTGACGGACAAGGGCCTGTACCTGCTGCGCGCGGACATGGACGACGCGGCGGTCGCGAAGGCGCTCGAGAAGCCGCCGTCGCGCTCGGATCCGCCGAAGGCTTACAAGGGCACCAAGCGCAACCAGGGCCGCTACCTCCGTGTCGCCGAGCTCGGCATCGTGTGCATGGGCTGGAGCCACGTCGAGGGCGACGGCGAGTGCGAGGAACGCTGCGAGGGCGAGGTCTGCATCTCGGCCACCGACGGCATCGTCAGCATGGACGGGACGTACACCCCGCAAGACTCGTACTACCTCTCGAAGCTCTACCAGGCGGACTACACGGGCAGTCCCACGCTGCACTTTCGCAAGCGCAAGTAGTCAGTAACGCTCCCACCAGTGGCGTTGGCGCGCGTTGCCGACGCCGATCGTGACGCCGACGAACGTGGAGTCGGCAAGCCGCGTGACATCGAGACCGATGAGGACGTCGCGCGGATGAAATCGCCCCTCTTCACACAACACCTTCTTCGCGCGTAGCTCGAGGCCAGCGTTCCAGCCGCTGTCGCGATGATCGTCGAGCGCGAACTGGCGGCCCGCGTGGACGCCCCAGGTGTAGTGCTCGTTGCTGATGTGGTGATACTCGACGGCGAGCGGCAACGACCACGCGCGCGGGATCGTCGGCCCGTAGCTATCGGCGGTGACACCCGCGGTGATCGCGAGCGAGTTGTCATGCAGGTGGAGCTCTTCGCCGAGCTTGCCGCCCGCGGCGTATGCGGTGTGCTCGTCGCTCGTGATGCCGACCGCGCCGGCGAGCTCGACGATTTCTCGGAGGTCGCCGTCGGTCGTGTAGCGCACGGCGCCATCGACGAGCGCGAACGAGTTGATCGGATCGGGCGAGGTCGTGGTGCGTGCGACCGTGGCGAGCGCGGGATGCGAGACCGCGACCTGGCCGGTCACCGCGAGCACGTAGGCGATATCGGGCGGTGGTGGCGGCGGATACGACGGCTGGATCCACGCGAGCTCTTCCAGCGTGAAGCCAGAGGTCTCGGCCCAGGCGACGAACCGCGAGTCTGCGGTGAGGTCCGCGATATAGGCGTTGTGATGATCGCGATCGAGCGCGAGCATCGCGTCGGTCCCCGCCGTGGTCTCGACGAGGTGCGCGACCGCGCAGCGCACGCCGGTCGCGTCGACGAACGTCGGCAGGAGGCCGTGATCGGTCTCGCTCGCCGGGAATCGCCCGGCGGCGACGTACGCGTCGAGCGCATCGAGCAGCGCGGTGCGACGCGGATCCGAGACGTCGTGTTCGCGGAGCTGTCGCGCGACGTAGCCGACGTGCGTCGCGACGCGCAGCGGGATGGCGTCGTGCGCGGTGGGCATCCGACCGAAGGCAGCGACGAAGCTCTCGTCGCCGATGAGGGGGTTGATCGTCTCGATCGGGCGCTTCATGCCAACGAAGACGCACGAGGCCACGAGATCGGTGAAAGAAATTTCAATCGACCGCGTACGCCTCCGGTGCGGGCGGCGCTGCGAACACAGCGCCGAGCGTCACGCCGACGAACGAGCTCTCGCCGATCCAGGACGCGTCGACGGAAACCGAAACACCGAAGCGCGATCCGATCGTCCGGAACGTGGCCTCGAGCCCTGCGGAACCGGCGAGCCACGTGCGATCCGCGAGGCCGAAACCGCCCGGCGCGAGCACGACCGAGGCGTGAAGACCCGTCCGCAGCGACGTGGTCGCGAACGCGGTCCAATAGCCGGTGACCGGCATGGTCCAGGCAGCGGCGAGTCCGTCGCCGAACCGATCCGCGCCGGCACCGATCGTCCAGCCGGCGATCTCGCCGCTCGTGTCGTCGTGGCCCCAGAACCGGAGCTCCTGGCCGGCGCGAGCGTGAACGGAGAACGCGAGCGAATGATCGCCGGCCGAAGCACCGACTGCGCCGTCGAGCGCGAGCACGCCGACGTTGTAGAACGCGTCGTCGTGGTCGGTCCGGTAGGTCACGCCCGCGTGCGCGAGCGAGAACCCGTGCGGCATCGCGGCAGCCTCCGACGGTGCCGTCGCGACCTCGGCGGCGATCGCGAAGGTCAGATCCGGAACGTTCGGAGGCGGCGGCTCGTACGGGTACGACGGCTGGATCCACGCGAGCTCCTCGAGCGTGAGCCCCGAGCTCTCGGCCCACGCGACGAACCGCGGATCTTCGGCGAACGTCGCGATGTACGCGTGGTGATGATCGCGATCGAGCGCCTCGACGAGCGCCGTGCCCGCCGTGGTCTCGACGAGATGTGCGACGGCGCATCGCGTTCCGGTGTGCGGATCGACGAAGCTCGGCAACAGCCCCCACGGTGCTTCGCTCGCGGGAAACGCCTCGGCCGCGATGTATGCGTCGAGCGCATCCATCACCGCGCCGGACCTACCGCGCGCGCGAAGGAGTGTCGCGACGTGGCGAAGATGCGTCGCGACCCGCACGGTCGGATCATCCTCTTCCGTCGGCGGCCGGCCGAACGCGGCGACAAAGCTCGCGTCGCCGAGCTCGGGGTTGATCGTCGTGATCGGGCGCGTCATGCCTCGACAAGACGCACGAGCGCGCGAATCGGTGCGTTTTTTCTACGGCCGCGCCGCGGCGAGCGCCCGCGGCGGGACCTTGCGCGGCGACAGGATGTTGCCCGGAAGGACGTCGACCGGCACCGGCGGCGTCAGCTCGTAGGCGAACCCGCGCGTGTCGATCTTCGCCTTGAACAGCTCGTCGTTGTGGCGGACGAACCGGCGGTATTGCTCGGGCTGCTCGCCCTTCACGACGTGCGTGCGATGGCGCAACAGGAAGTCGCCGAGCCGGACCGCGAGCTGGTTGTAGAGCCGGTGACAGCCGTGGCTCGTGCCGTTCACGATCGACGTCACGCTCGCCGAGCCGTGCGTGCCGATGCCGTTGTCATCGAGCCGCTCGCTGCCGTCCTTCAACTTGAACACCTGGAGGTGCTCGATCAGCACCATGCCGTACGCCGAGTGCGGGCCGGGCCCGAGCTCCTCGGTCTTCAGCGCCCAGTGGCCGTTCCACATGTTCTTGACGAGCTCGCGATCCGGCGTCGACTTCGGCGCGAGCCAGGTCGGTCCCGCGATCACGTCCTTCCAGATCCGCGGCCCGACATCCGATTCCTTCCAGCGCTGGACGAGCGAGCCATCCGCGAGGCGTTGATCGGCCCAGCCGCCGATCGTCGTCGGCCAGCGGACGAGCGCGCGTTTCGTGCCGTGATCTTCCGTGTAGACCACGAGGCTGGGGCGGTGCTTGACGATCCGGCGGAACGGCGGCGGTTGCTCGTCGTAGTAGACGTCGCCGCGATCGATCTGCGCGGACAGCTCCATGTGCGCCGCGTGATACGCCGGCACCGGCGGCAGCATCACGGCGACGCGCGCGCCCGCCGGATGCTTCGCGAGAAACGCGCGGACCTCGTCGGGGCCGGTCCAGCCGAGCTGCTTCGCCGCAGCCTCGGTCATCGGCGATACGAGATCCGGCGCGCCATTCTCCATCGGATCTTCATGGCCGCGGGCCGAGCGCATCGCTTCGGGATCGAGCATCCGGCCGAGCACGGGCTGAGGGCCGGTGCTCGCGGTGCCGTCCTCGATGATGCCGGTCGCCTCGACCACACGCTCGCGCAGCACGCGCAGCGCGAGCCGGAAATCGAGCTCGCGCGACGGAATCTGCATCGCGTCGCGGGTCTCCGGATCGAGCCGCTCGGTCGGCAACAAGAAGTTGCGGCGCTGGAACTCTTCGATCGCGTTGCCGGTGCGCCACGTGAAGCTGCCGTCGGTATCCTTGTCGATCAGCCAACCTTCGCAGCGCAGGTGCTCCTCGGCAGCGACGAGCGCGTCGTGTTGCGCAGCGAGCTTCTGCCACTTCGCGTAGCGATCCTTCCATTGCGGATCGGTCGCGAGCGGACTCGTATCGTCGAGCTTGCGCCGTGTCTTCTCGTGATCGAGCTGGGTCGCGAAGAACACACGCGCCTGATCGGCGAGCGCGACGTCCTGCTTGTTGTCCTGCGACAGCGTCTTGTCGAGCGCGAGGATCGGCTTCGGATCGATCGCGGCGTGACATGCGTGGCGCTGATCGTCATCGAGCCGCGCCTTCACGATCGCGAGCGCCGGGACGACGCCGTAGAGCTCGTCGAGTGCGTCCTCGCCTTCGATCGGCTGGTTGTTCGCGTCCCGCTCGTTCGCGAGCTGGAGATAGCGGTCGTGAAAGCTCGGGACCTGCCCGTCGGTGGGCGCGAACAGCGTCGGCGTCCACGTATCGGTGAGGTCGATGATCGTCATGCCCTTGGCGAGCGCGATCGCCGAGCAGATCTGCCCCCGGTCGGCGCCGTTGTCGATCACCGCGACCTGGACGCACGCGCCTTCCGCCGTGATCTGCGGACGGAGCTCCTGCGAGCTCGCCTGCGAGCTCTGCGCGCTGGACGTGACACCGCGTGCACCTGTCGAGCCGCCGCAGCTCCCGAGCAGGAGGGCGTACAGCAACCCTCGCGTCCGCATCATCGCCAATTTTGGACCGATTCCTCGTCGGTGGCACGAAATCTCCGGCTCGCACGTCGTCGCACATCCGGATCGAATGAATAGCTGCAACGCGGCGAGCGTTCTCACCGAGCGATGCCGCGCGTTGCCGTCGTTGCCGTGGCGCTCGCGCTCGGAGCCCAAACTCACGCAGCGCCTTGCAAGGACTGCGTGCTCGAGCTCCCGACGTCAGCAGATCCCGTCCCGCTCGTCGTGATCCTCCACGGTGATCGAGAGCACGCGAAGCCCGCCGCTGCGCGCTGGCATGCAGCGGTCGCGAAGCGCGGGTGGGCGCTGCTCGCGCTCGAGTGCCCGAAAGATCAGGGCTGTGTCGACAGCTTCTGGAAGTGGGACGGCGATCCGAGCTGGGTGTGGGATCAGATCGCGGCGGCGAAGAAGCAGCACGCGATCGATCGCGTCGTCCTCGTCGGCTGGTCGGGTGGCGCGTCGTATCTCGGTTGGCGTGCGCAGGCGTGGCACGACGCGTCCGCGATCGTCCTTCACGGCGGCGGCATGGCCCCGCGCGACGACGCCTGCACCGCGGGTCCGCCGATCTACTTTCTGGTCGGCGACAAGAACCCGCTGCACCGCCTCGCGGTCGCGCTACGCGACTACTTCACCGGCTGCAAGCGCGATGTCACCTGGGACCTCGTGAGAGGCGCCGATCACGCGCGCGAGGAGAGCGCGCTGACTCCCGCGAAGGCGGGAGTGATCCTGGACTGGGTGCCGGCTCACTAACTTTCGCGCGAGGTTTTCGTATGCTTGGGGTCCATGTCGCGCACTCCCCTCCTTCGTTCACTCGAGAAGCTCGCTCGGCTCGTTAGCGGTTCGCGCCAGACCGGCATCCCGGTCGACGAGCTCCGCGCGATGCCCAAAGGACCGTCGCGCCGCCGGTTTCTCGCGGGAGCAGCCGTCGGCGCCGCGGCGCTGTCCGTCCCGCGCCGCGTGATGGCCGCTACGCAGCCAAAGGTCGTGATCGTCGGTGGTGGCATCGCCGGTTTGACCTGTGCGCTCAAGCTGCGCGACAAGGGCTTCGCGTCGACCGTGTACGAAGCGTCGAGTCGGCTCGGCGGCCGGATGTTCTCGAACACCAACTACTGGAACGCCGGCCAGGTCAGCGAGTGGTGCGGCGAGCTCATCGATACCGACCACAAGACGGTCCAGAACCTCGCGGCGCGCTACGGGCTGCCGCTCGACGACCTCCACGCGGCGGAGCCGACGGGTTCGAACGACACGAGCTTCATCGACGGCCACTACTATCCGTACAACCAGCTCGTCGCGGACTTCGCCGACATCGCGGACATCCTCCAGGCCGACTCCGACAACGCGGGCTACCCGACGCTCTACAACTCGTCGACGCCCGACGGTCAGGAGCTCGATCACACGAGCATCTACGACTGGATCGAGTCGCGCGTTCCGGGCGGCCACAGCTCGCAGCTCGGTCAGGTGCTCGATATCGCGTATGCGATCGAGTACGGCGCTGACACCCGGATCCAGTCGTCGCTGAACCTCGTCTACCTGCTCGGCTCGCAGCCCAAGAAGGGCTTCGGCATCTTCGGCGTCTCCGACGAGCGCTATCACATCCGCGGCGGCAACCAGCAGCTGCCGGTCGCGATCGCGAACGACCTCGGAGATTCCGTCGTCACCGGTCACTCGCTGGTGTGCCTCGCGAAGACGAGCGGCGGTCGCTACACCTGCACGTTCGCGCGCGCGAACGGCACGACCGAGGTCACGGCCGACATCGTCGTGCTCGCGATTCCGTTCGCGGTGCTGGCGGGCGTCGATACCTCGCGCGCCGGCTTCGATGCACTGAAGCAGACCGCGATCAATCAGCTCGGCCGCGGCCACAACGGCAAGCTGCACCTCCAGTTCGCGAACCGCGGCTGGGACGGCGTTGGCCCGTGGCCGGGGAAGTCGAACGGCTCGTCGTATGCCGACACGGGCTACCAGAACACCTGGGATGTCACCCGCGCACAGCCCGGCAATCCCGGCATCCTCGTCCTCTACTCGGGTGGCTCGGTCACCGATGCGATGCGCACGACCTCGCCGTTCGCGACCGCGACGGATCCGCGCGTGGTCCAGGACGCACAGCGCGGACTCGCACAGCTCTCACCGGTCTATCCGGGGCTGACGTGGAATCAAAAAGCGACGCAGTCGCTGCCGCACAAGTCGCCGTTCTTCAACAACAGCTACTCGTTCTGGAAGGTTGGCCAATACACCCAGTTCTCGGGCTACGAAGGCGCGCCGCAGGGCGGCGTGTACTTCTGCGGCGAGCACACGTCGACGGATTTTCAGGGGTATATGGAGGGCGGTGCTTCGACTGGCAAAGCCACCGCGAAGACGCTCGCGCCGCTGCTCTAGCACGCACCTTGCTTGAGGAATCGCTATGCAATGGGACCGAAACTATTCGAGCTCGGATATCGAAGACCGCCGCAGTGAAAACGGCGCGGGTCTCGGCGGAGGTTTCGGCCTAAGCGGCGGAGGTGGCGGCGGCGCGTTCATGCTGATCCGCCTGCTCTCGATGTTCGGCTGGAAGGGCATCCTGGTCGGGCTCGTGATCGCGGGCGCGGTGATGTTCGGCGGTCAGTGCACGCACCTCGGCGGCTCGGGCGCACCGGCGCCGCAGAACCAGTCGTCGCCGGCGACCTCGTCGACCAGCCCCGTGCAGCAATCGCCCGAGGAGGCCGAGGAGGTCCACTTCGTCGGGTTCGTGTTCGACGACATCCAGCGGTCGTGGGCAAAACAGATTCCGGACTATCGCAAGGCGCACCTCGTGCTGTTCCGCCGCGGCATTCGCTCGGCGTGTGGCACGGCATCGACCGCGGTCGGTCCGTTCTATTGCCAGAACGATCAGAAGGTCTACATCGACCTCTCGTTCTACGACGAGCTCAAGACCAAGCTCGGCGCGCCCGGCGAGTTCGCGCAGGCGTACGTGATCGCGCACGAGGTCGGTCACCACATCCAGAAGCTGAAGGGCCTGTTCGATCGGGGCACCGGCTCGGTCACGATCGAGTCCAGGCCGACTGCTTCGCCGGCGCGTGGGCGAAGGACGCGAACGACCGCAAGATCCTCGACCCCGGCGATATCGATCAAGCGCTGCACGCGGCATCGCAGATCGGCGACGACACGCTGCAGAAGCAAGCGCAGGGCTATGTCCAGCCCGAGAAGTTCACCCACGGCTCGTCGGCGCAACGCGTCGCCGCGCTCAAGAAGGGCTGGGACGGCGGCGCCCAGGCCTGCTTGTAAATTACAGCCATACCGAACCCACCGAAATCGTGGTCTGGGTCGACTCGGAGTGTGCGCACTCTTAACTCGTCATGCCACGCGCTCTCGCCGACGATCTCGTTCGGGCTGTCCGTGCGACCGATACCGCCGCGTGGGAATGGGATGTTCGCAGCGGCGCGCTGATGGTTTCACCCGAGTGGGCAGCGCAGCTCGGCATCGCTGAAGCGTCGCTGAGAGGCACGATCGCCGATCGCGATGACCGCGTTCATCCCGACGACCTGCCGGGATTGCATCGCCTCGTCGCGCGGTGCCTCGCCGTGCGCGGGCCCGCGTTGTGCGCGATCGTCCGAATGCGCCACGCGGACCACGGCTGGCGAGCGATGCTGATCCGCGGCGACGTCGTGCGCGACGCAGCGGGTGTGCCCGAGAAGATGATCGGCGTCCAGCTCGATATCTCGGAGCTCGATGCGCACGACGACACCGAACGGAAGCGCGCGGAACGCGTGCTCGCCCAGCGCGAGGCCGAGTACCGTTCCGTCGTCGATAACACGCCCGATATGATCCTGCGTTGGGACCGCGAGCTCCGCCGCGTGTACGTCAATCACGCCTACGAGGTCGCGGTTGGCATGCCGCGCGAACGCGTGATCGGAACTCCGCTCGGGTCGCAGTACGAGGCGAACGTGTCGTCGGTCAACGCGGGCTACCTCGAGGGACTCGCCGAGATGGTCCGGCGCGTGTTCACGAGTGGCGAGATGATGACCGCGGAGCTCGTCTGGATCGGGATCTTCGGCAAGCGGATCATCGAGCACCGGTTGATCCCGGAGCGCGACGCCGACGGCTGCGTCGCGACCGTCCTCGGCATCGGGCGCGATGTTACCGAGCGCAAGCAGAGCGAGCGCGAGGTCCGAACGCTCAGCGATCATTCGCCCGACATCATCGCGCGCTTCGATCCACAGGGCCGGTACCTCTACGTCAATCGCACGACCGAGCTGCTTACCGGGTTGTCGCTCGCGTCGTATGTCGGGCGCACGGTCGGCGAAGTGATCGGCCTGGCCAACGATGGCACCGTTCTCCCCGCGTACCAGGAGCTGAACGCCCGCGTCGCGACCGCGTGCGCGGAGATGCGCGCGAGCGAGACCGAGATGCTGATCCCGCTCCGTGGTCGGCCGCGGTGGTTCGACGTGCGCCTGATCCCCGAGCTCGACGATTCCGGCGCCCTCGCCAGCGTGCTGCTCGTCTCTCGCGACGTCACGGAGCGACGCGAGCTCGAGGCGCAGTTCCGCCAGGCGCAGAAGATGGAGGCGATCGGTCAGCTCGCCGGAGGCATCGCACACGACTTCAACAACATGCTCGCGATCGTGATGATGCAAGCGGGGCTCGGCTTGATGCCGGACGCGGATCCACGCGATCAGCGCGAGCAGTTCGAGGCGATCAACGAAGCCGCCCAACGCGCGGCAAACCTGACCCGCCAGCTCCTGACGTTCAGCCGCCGCCAGGTCGCGCGCCGGGTCGAGACCGACATGCGCGTCGCTATCAAGACGATCCTCGCCCTGCTGCGCCACGTGCTCGGTGAGCACATCGCGTTCGAGACCCAGCTCGCACCGGTACCGCCGGTACTCGCGGATCCCGCGATGCTCGAACAGGTCGTGATGAACCTCGGCATCAACGCGCGCGATGCGATGCCAACCGGCGGCACGCTCGCGATCGCGCTCGAAGCCGTGGACGTGCAAGCGCCGCGGCCGTCCGCGCCGCCCGGGTCCTACGTCTGCCTCTCGGTGCACGACACCGGCACCGGCATCGCCGCCGCCGATCTCCCGCGGATCTTCGAGCCGTTCTTCACGACGAAAGAGCCGGGCAAGGGCACCGGCCTCGGGCTCGCGACCGTGTTCGGGATCGTCCACCAACACGGTGGCTGGATCGACGTCGCGAGCGAGCCCGGCCGTGGCACGACGTTCCGGCTGTACTTTCCTGCCCACGAGACGACCGGGATAAGCGCCGCGCCAAGCGCGACGCGGCCGGCCGAGCCAGAGCACGGCCGCGGCGAGAAGGTCCTACTCGTCGAGGACGACGCGCCGCTGCGCCGAACTACTCGGCGCGCACTCGAGCGCTACGGCTACCGCGTGATCGAAGCCGACACCGCGACCAGCGCCCTCGAGCAATGGCGGCGCGAGTGCGCGTCGATCGTTCTGGTCGTCACCGACCTCATGCTGAAAGGCGAAGTATCCGGCTTCCAACTCGCGAAGCAGCTCGTCGCCGAAAGGCCCGAGCTCGCGGTGATCTACATGAGCGGCCACGGCAACGAGATCGTCAATCGCCTGATCGAGACCGAGCCGGACGTGCGGGTGTTGCCGAAGCCGTTCACGCCCGCGATGCTGGCAGCGGAAGTCCGCAGCACCCTCGGGAGATAGGTCAGCGGATCCCGTTGTCGCACATGCACAGGCCGCTGACGGTCGCGCTGTCGCTGCAGTGGCCCTGACCGGTGATCCGCGTGCACGGGTCACCGCTACCCGGCGACGGCGTCGTGCATTCGATCATCGGCGACATGTTCATCGTCGCGGTACCACCGATCTGCTCGTAACAAACGCCGCCGTCGGAACACGCGCACGCTGCTTCGGCGGAACCGGAGCCGTTGCCCGAGCCCGCGTTCTTCGAACCGCACGCGCCAGGCGAGCACACGCAGCTCGGATCGTTCGGCGGGCAGGCGCAGCCGGTGCCGAACCACGTGCATGCGTTGTCGGCGCTACACGTCGTGGCATCCGTATGGACTGCGCACGCGTCGCCGCTCAACACCGGATCGTGGCTGGTCCCCGTGCCCTGATCGGCACACGCGGCGAGCACGAGCATCATGAGAGCGCCCCGGGTCATGGCGTGGGATCCAGCAAGCTGGAGACCAAGCGTAACGCGTTGGAGCCATTGTCGGGAGACTCAGATTTCTGAGTCAGGGCTGCCAGATCGCGACCTCGGTCGAGGCGGTCGCAGCGGCGAGGCGCCGGCCGTCGCGGCTCCACGCGAGCGCCGTGATCGTCGCGCCGAGCTTGTGATGGGCAATCTCGCCACGCTTGTCGAGGTCGTAGATCACGACCTCGCGGCCCGCACCGACCGCGAAGCGATGCGCGGTCGGCGAGGCGGCGAGCGCGGTGATCGGCTCGAACAGCTTCGCGATCGAGGTGACGCCGGTCGCGTCGATCGCGAACACCTGACCGCTCGCATCCGATAGCGCGATCAGATCGGAGCCGGCGAGCCCGAGGTGCTGGATGCCGTGGCCGCGCACGGTGATCGTGAACCGCGGCTTGCCGGTCGCGACGTCGACGAGCTCCGCGAAGTCGGGGCCGGTGCGATAGAGCGCGGTCTCGCGGCCGGGCGCGAGCTCGACGCGATCGAGTCCGCGCGGCAACGGGCCGGGGATCAGCGTCGCGACGCGCGCACCGTCGGGCGTCACGGTCCACACGCCGGCGTCGAGCTGGAACCGGATCGCGTCGTCGCTCGCGAGTACCGGCCCGGTGTGCGCGCCATCGGGCCATGCGGTGAACGCGCCGCTGGTGTAGCGACCCGCGCTGGTCGGATCCGCGTAGACGATCGAGCGATCCGCGCGCGGAATGATCGTGCTGTCCGCGACCGCCGGTGCGGCAAGCTCGCCGGCGAGCCGAAGGCCATCGGCCGCGTGCTCGATCAACCGCCGATCCGAGCCGGCGCTGACGAGGCCGCTTCCGTCTGCGGTGA
>Ga0105245_10000794_pt1 | contig 28674 bp, 27 predicted proteins | sample KBSM54metaG_FD_81523 | JGI IMG/M metagenome (GOLD analysis project Ga0105245, IMG submission 81523) | Miscanthus rhizosphere microbial communities from Kellogg Biological Station, Michigan, USA - KBS M5-4 metaG | ecosystem: Host-associated > Plants > Roots > Rhizosphere > Soil | place...
GCCGGGTCGTCGGAACGTCGCCGCCCCGGCCACCGCATGCAGGAATGACACCGCGAGCCCGATCGATCCCGTCGACCGCGCGCGAACGCCCGTTCACGGTCACGCGCCCGCGGAAGCGGAGCGGCGCGATCGTGGCCGGCGCCCCGGATTCCAGGATCAGCCCCGTGCGGCCGTCGATCGGCTCGCTGAGCAGCTGGCCGTCGAGGGCCAGCGCGCCCACCGGGTCGCCGCTCGCCTTGAAGTGGCCGCCGTTGACCCCGGCGACCGCCTGCACTCGCCTGCCCATCCTGCTCACGCGCTCCCGGCCCGCTATTCGGTCATTCGACAGCACGCCGTGCACGCGGGCGGGAGCCACTGCCAGCACGTTGATCCGCATGGGGCCCTGTGGCCAGACGATCGTGGTCCACTCGAGACCCGGGTCGACCTGGACCGTCTCGGCAGCCGCTGTGGGCGCCCCCACGCCCAGCGCGACAAGTGTGGCGACTGCTGCCATTCCTCTCCGCACACCCCACAGGCTAGGTTGCGCGGGTGATCCTTTACGACCACCCCTCATCGGGGAACTGCATGAAGCCCAGGATCCTGCTGCGACAGCTGGAGCTTCCCTTCGAGCGCGTGACGGTCGACCTGTTCAGGGGCGAGACCCGCAGCGACGAGCACTTCGCCCGAAACCCCGACGGGCGCATCCCGGTTCTCGAGCTCGACTCGGGGGAGACGATCGCCGAGTCCGGCGCGATCCTCACGCACCTCGCCGACGGCACGGGCTTCCTCCCGGACGAGCGGATGCCGCGCACGCAGGTCGCACAGTGGATGCTGTTCGAGCAGAACCGCATCGAGGCGGAGCTGGGCTACGCCCGCTTCCTCCGGCTCTCGGGCCGGCACGAGCAGATGCCCGAGGTCTACGCGAACCGGCTGGAGCGAGGCCAGGACGCGCTCGTCGCCCTCGAACGCGGGCTCTCGGACGGCCGCGACTTCGTTGCGGGCGACTACTCGATCGCCGACATCGCGCTGTACGCGTACGCTCACTGCGCGGACGACGCGGGAGCGGACCCGAGGAGCCACGGCAACATCGCGGCTTGGCTGGACCGCGTCGAGTCGCAGCCCGGGTTCGTCAACGACCTCGAGCCCCTGCCCGCGCACGCTCTCGACCGGCCGCTCTGACGCCGGTCAGCGGGGACGTGTCCTGAACGGCAGCTCGTCGGCCACCGCGGTGAGCTCGAAGATCCGCTGCACGGCGGGTGGGCCCGGCTCCAGCTCGAACGTGAACCCGTCGCGCGACGCGTCGGCCGTCCACCTCATGACCAGGTGAAGCCCGGACGAGTCCATGAACGAGAGGCCGCCCAGATCCAGGACGATCCGGCTGAAGCCGGACTCGTGGAGCTGGCGCAGCTCTTGGTCCAGCTTTCCCACCGTCGCCATGTCGAGCTCACCTCGCGGAGCGACGACGACGTGGTCGCGCTCCGGGCTGACATTGCACGTGAACGGTTCGATGTGCTGCGACAACGCTTGCCCTCCCTCCGGTGATGGAGAACAGGCCCGTCGCCCTCCTGACGCCGTACCTCGTTCCCTGCGAGCCAGCGACTGAGCGCCCCGCTCGACGAAAGCGTCAGCCGTGCCGCGATCGTATCGTCCTGCGGCGCGCACGACCACCTCGGGCGTCTCGCCACCGGGCGTCCTGCTGGACGGGCGCATGGGGCAGCGCCGAACGGACGTAGCGAGACGAGATTGCCGGGATGTCGACGATGATTCCGAACACGGGCTTGTGACCTCCGTTGGTCGTTTGATCGGACACATCCAGCCTACCCAGAATGTGTCCGGTATAGTCTGTGACAGTGGACACATCGGGGAGAGTCGTATCAACCGTGCCGCTCGCAGGCGGGCACCTGGTGCTCGACTTCGTGAACACCGTCGGCGGGCTCCACATCGAGCCGCCGAGTCCCGCCGAGGAGCTCATGGACACGTACGACGATTTCGCGATCTGGTGCGCGCGGCTCGGTGTGATCTCGGAGCGGCAGGCCTCCTCCCTGCGGGCCAAGGGGCGGCGCGACGAGCGGGGCGCGGACCGGGCGCTCGAGCGGGTCAGGGAGGTCCGCGACGAGCTTCTCTATCCGATCTTCCGCTCCCTCGCCGACGGCAAGCGGCCGCCCGCTGCCCTGCTCGAGCGGCTCCGCGAGGAGGAGCGGGACGCCCTCGCAGACGCTCGGCTCGCCACGCCCGCCGCCGGCTCCGGCTCCGGCGGCCGAACGGAGACGCTGGAATGGACCTTCCCGGCTCCCGGCGAGCTCACCGATCCGCTGCGCCCGATCGTGCACGCCGCGGTGGAGCTCCTAACCGGCGGCCCGCTCGACCGCCTCAAGACCTGCGGCAACTGCCGCTGGCTGTTCCTCGACCAGAGCCGCAACCACAGCCGGCGTTGGTGCTCCATGGACGAGTGCGGCATCCAGATGAAGCACGCGCGCTTCGTGGAACAGAGGCGCAGGCGGCACCGGGCGGCCAGGGCGTAGCGACGCCCGCACCCGTCGGTTCTCCGCCAGAAAGTTGACGGCTCACCCCACTGGCCCGGGCGAGCTCCTGAGCCGATGCTCGTCGCATGCTCACGGAGAACTCACGGCGCGGCCTCGTGCTGCTCGCCATCACGGTCAGCGGAATGATCTGTCTCGGCGGCGGGACTCCCGCGCACGCGGCGTGCTCGGCAGGCACGCCGGACAAGCCGGATCTCGGCTTCGCCGACTCGAACTGCGACGGAATCGACGGGGACAAGACGGCCGCGGTGTTCGTGGCGCCCGTCGCGAAGGGCGGCAACGACGCGAACGTCGGCAGCTTCGATCACCCCAAGGCAACGCTCGCGGCGGCGGTGTCCGCCGCGCTCCCCGCGGGCAAGGACGTCTACGTCGCGGCGGGGCTCTACGACGGCAAGGTCAACTTCCTTGGCGGCAGCGGCAACATCGGGGTCTATGGCGGCTACGCGGCGGGAACGTGGCAGCGGTCGGCGGCGAACGTCGCGACGCTCCGCGCGCCTGGCCAGGTCGTGGGTGTCGCGGTCCCGCGGATCGTGCTCCAGCTCGTCACCGTCCAGAGCGTCTCCGACCCGACGGTCCTCAACTCCTACGGCGTGCGGGCGTTCGGCTCGGGCACCGTGGCGCTCAGCCGCGTCGCCGTCCAGACCGCGCCGGGCGCCAAGGGCACCGACGGCGGCATCCCGCCCGCCCCTCTGCCGGCGGCGCCGGACGGCTCGCCGGGCGCAAAGAGCTGCGACTTCTTCGGCGGACTGGGCGGCGGCTTTGCCATTCCCGGAATGCTGAGCGGGGGCACCGGCGGCGCGGCGTGGAATCAAACTCAGCAGTGGAAGGGCTTCGACGGGGCCGGCGAGCCCGGCGTCCAGGGCGGCTGGGGCGGCCAGTCCCAGGGCCAGTCGGGTGGGCAGGGCGCCCCCGGGCTCCCAGGCACGGATGGTCAGGGCGGCTCTGCCGCGCTCAACTACGCGTCGACCTTCTACCAGGCGATGGCGGGCAGCTCCGGCACGGACGGCACGCACGGCGCGGGTGGCGGCGGCGGTGCCGCTGGTGAGGCGTGCCTCACCGGCTCCGGCGGCGGCGCTGGCGGCTACCTCGGCAAGGGAGGCATGGGCGGCTGGGGCGGCGGCGGCTCGATCGGCGTGTTCGCCGGCGCGGGCGGGCGCGTCCTCGTGCTCGACGGATCCACGGTCCACACGGCCGACGGCGGCAAGGGCGGCAACGGCGGCTCCTATCAGGAGGGCGGCGCCGGCGGCAAGGGCGGCCCGGCGCTCGACGAGTGGATCGGCAACACGTACTTCAAGGCCGGCGCCGGCGGCAACGGCGGCTACGGCGGGCACGGCGGACGGGGTGGCGGCGGTGCCGGCGGCGCGTCGGTCGGCGTCCTGGCGATCAATGGGCGCGCCATCGTCGCCCCGGGCACTCAGATCACCGTTGGCGCCGGTGGCGCGGGCGGCATCAGCGCCTACAACGGCAAGAGCGGAGCCTCGCTGCCGACCGCCCAGGTCACGACGGCCGGAGGCAGCATCCCCGCGGTCGGCGACTTCGATGGAGATGGTGCGTCCGACACCGCGGACGCCTGCCCGATCGTGCCGGCTCCGGGCGGCTGCCCTGTTCCGGACGCCGGCGGCACCCAGTCCGGAGGCACCCAGACGGGTGGCACGCAGACCGGCGGGACGACGTCCGGTGGCACAACGGGCAGCGGCTCCGGCACGAGCGCCACGGACAGCGTCCCGGTCGCGGTGCGGGTCCTCCCCAGCTCGAGCTGTCTGGCGAAGCGCGCCTTCACGATCCGGATCAACGCGCGCCGGGCGCACCTGAAGCGCGCGCGCCTCACGCTCGACGGGCGCAGGCTGAAGCTCGTCAGGGGCCCGCGGATCTGGAAGGCGCGGGTGAACCTACGGCGGAGCGCGCGGACCCGACACACGCTGACGATCCGCGGGACGCTCCGCAGCGGTCGTAGCTTCAGGCACACGCGCCGCTACCGAACCTGCGCCCGCTGATCCTCCGCGGCTAGCCGGCCAGGGCCGCGGCCCGGAGCGGCGGGAAGTCGGACTGGAGATCCGGCGCATCGACCTGGAACATCGGGATCGGCTCGGGCAGGCCGCGGAATCGCCACGCGCCAAGGCTTCTGAGCGCGATCCCGTCACTCAGCGAGTCGGCGACTGCCGAGCTCACGGCTGCGGAGAAGATGATCTGGCCGCCGTGGGCCGCGAAGCAGATGCGCGCCGCGGCGTGGACCGAGATGCCGACGTAGCCCGTGTCGGTGAGCTCCGGACGACCCCGATGGAGCCCGATCCGCAGGCGCACGTCGGCGTCGCGAGGCCACCTGGTGGCGAGGACCGTCCGCTGGATGGCCAGCGCGGCGTCCACCGCGGCCGGTGCCTGCTCGAAGGCCGCGAAGACGTCGTCGCCGCGGGCGGAGACCTCGCGGCCGCCGACGCCCTGCACCGCGCGGCGGATCAGCCGGCGCATCTCCGCGAGCATGCGCGCGTACTCGTCGCCGAGCCGGTCCAGCAGCCCGGTCGAGTCCTCGATGTCGCTGAGCAGGAAGGTGACCTGGCCGGTCGGCAGCCGGCGGTCGGGCCGCAGCTGGGCGTTGATGAAGCCGATCGGCATGATCCCGTGCTTCTTGGCCGCCCTCAGCAGCCGGCTGCGCGCACGGTCGCGGGCGTCCTCGTCCTCGAAGTGCACCTGCCCGAATCTGGCGAGCGCGTTCCGCACATGCGACGCGTCATGGATCGGCAGCCGCCGCCGACCCTGCGAGTCGATATGGGCGAAGGCGGTGTCGGGGAGCTGCGCGCGCTCCCTGGCCCGTAGCGGCGGCATGCGCGCAAATGTTCGCAGGAGCGCCTGGCGCACTCCCGCCGGTGCGCCAGGCTCGTTGTTGCTCGGCTCAGCTGACGGGACAGATCAGATTGCCGGGCACGACGCGGGTGCGGCCGTTCTTGCCGCGCATGACCTCGAGATAGCCCACGCACCAGAGCGTGCGCGCTTCGCCGTTCACCGTGTTGGTTCCGAAGAGGGCGTACGACGCGCCCATGCGGAACTTCCCGTACCGCAGGTAGTTGCCGACGCTCGTGTGGTCGACGCGTGCCGCGCCGTGGCTGAGGGCCTCGACTCCCGTTGCCGACCGCGCCGCGATTCCGACAGCGGCGTCGTGCGCGACACGGTGGGCCGCGGCGGCGGCGTCGGCTCGGGTGACGGGCTCGCGGGCCTGGGCTGCCGCGGCCGGTGCGACGGCGAGTGCGACGGCAAGGCTCGTCGTGATGGTCCTCTTGGTCATGACGGCTCCTCTCCGGTGGGGGGAACGTGCATCGGGCATGGCTCGACGCTAAGAGCCGAGTGGGCACCTGCGCATCGGCACAGCTGCCTAAGTTGCGCGCAGCCGTTGCCTAGGTTTATTCGGCCTCGGTGAGGCCCAGACGGGCTGCCTCGGCCGTGGCCTCGGCACGCCCGCGAACGCCGAGTTTGCGCAGAATCGAGGCGACGTGGTGGTCGACGGTGCGCTCTGAGAGCACGAGCCGCGCCGCTATCTCGGCATTCCGGAGGCCCTGCGCGACCAGCGTGAGCACCTCGACCTCCCGCCGCGTGAGGTTGGCCGGATTCGCCTTCGTCGCCTGCCGCGGCCCACGCGGCACCCCACGCGCGCCACGCTCCCGGAGCCGGCGAGCGACTATCGCCGCTGCAGGCTGGGCTCCGAGCGCCTGGAGCTCCTCGAGTGCCCGGCGGAGCGAGTCTTCGTCGCCGAGCTCCGCAAGGGCGACCGCCGCCTCGTAGGGGCAGCCGGCGGCCCGCCATGCCGCGAGGGCGCCGTCCCAGTCGCCGCGGAGCTGCTGTTCGAAGGGACCGCCGGCGCCCGCCGGGACCGGCTCCTCGATGCCGCCCTGGCGGCGCCACCAGGCGAGCTCGGCGACAGGCCACGGCGCTCCGAGCCGCGTTGCCGATTCGAACGCCTCGGCGGTCGCGTCCGCGATCGCCTCGGGACGCCCTCCCAGGAGGAGCGCCTCGGCCTCTGCGGCCGCGACCTGGTATTCCCACCACAGTTGTCCGGTGCGCTCAGCCACCTCGCGCGCCTGCACGAGCGGCGTCAACGGATCGGGATCGCCGCGGCGCGCCCGGACGAGCCCGAGCACGACGCGAGCCTGGACACAGGACAGGGTGCAGTCCTCCATCAACACCAGCTCCACCGTCTCCGCGGCCCGGTCCCAGTCCCCGCGCTCCATGGCGACCCAGCTTCGCGTGGCGAGGAGCAGGCGACTCCAGACGTCGAGGTCGCGCTCGGCGCAATAGGCGAGCCCAGGCTCGACATAGCGCTCCATCATCTCCAGCGACCGTTTGCGGCTGCCGGCCATGGCGAGGAGCACGTGTGTCCGGCCGACAAGATCCTCGGCACCCGGCAGCTGCTCCGCCATGGCGAGCGACTGCTCGAGCCGTTCCGCACCGCGCGGCATTCCCTGGAGCGCCTGCGCGGCGCCGAGGCAGCCCAGCGCGCTCGCGGCGATGTGAGGCAGATCGGCCTCCTCCGCGTGCTCGAGCGCACGGCGCGCCCACCTCTCTGTCTCGGCGCGATCCTCCGAGATGATGGACATGGCGGCGCACAGGTCGCACGCGATCGCCAGGAGCGGCCCCGGCAGATCCTCGAACAACGCGGCAGCCTCCCGGGCCGTCTCGATCCCATCCATGCCCGCACCCATGTTGAGCTGCGCCTGCGCGATCGAGGCGAGCGCCTCCAGCTGCTTCGGCACGTCGCCCAACTCCCTTTGGGCCTCGAGCGCCTCCCGGCTCGAGGCGAGTGCCTCCTCGTCCAGCGTGATCACGTAGCACTCGGCGGCATGACCCATCAACAGGTCCGCGCGCTGCTCCAGCGGCAACCCGCCGGCAAAGCGCAGGGTACGCGCGTACTGCGCCGCCCCCTCCCGGTGCGCGCCGAGCGCCGATGCGCGGGCCGCGGCCGCCGGGGCGAATTCGAGCACTGCTTCGGTGTCGCCGGCCGCCTCCGCATGATGGGCGAGCCGTGCGAGGTCGACCGTCCCCTCTGGGGAGGCCCTGAGCGCTTCGAGCGTCGCCCGGTGGAGGACGAGCGCCTGGTGCGGGGCGACGGCCTCCTCGATGGCGAGGCGCGCTAGCTCGTGACGGAACGCCACGGCGCCGTTCGTCTGCACCAGCATCCCGGATGCGAGGCATTCGTCGAGCGCCGGCAAGGCCTCCGGCGCGGACCGCTCGAGCAGCGAGAGCTCCGCCTGCGGCTGTGTAATCGCGACGGCGTCGAGCAGCTCCCGCGCGGCGGGCGTGAGCCGTGCCGCACGAGCGAGCACGGCGTCGCGCACGGTCTCGGGAATCTCCTCACCGGCCGCGAGCACCTCGGTGACGAAGAACGGATTGCCGCCCGTCCGCTCGTGCAGCGCGGCCGCGTCGACTCCATGCGCCTCAGCCAGGCGAACGACTGCCTGCGATGACAGCGGCTCGAGCCTGACTCGTACGCTCGACGCTCCCGACCCGAGCTCGCCGAGCACCTGCCGCAGCGGGTGGAAGCGCCCGAGCTCGGTCTGGCGATAGCTCACCAACAGCGCCACAGGGAGCGATTCGACGCGCCGGCCAAGAAGCCGCAGCACGTCGAGCGTCGCGTCGTCAGCCCAATGCACGTCCTCGAGCACCAGGATCGCCGGCGGACGCGACTGCAGCTCTCGCATCAGCGCAGCGGCGACCTCGAACGCGCCCGCACTCGTCTCGACGAGCTCCTCGACCTCGCCCCCGGTGGTCGCGGCGATGTCCACGAAGGGCCCGAGCGGGCGCGGCGTGAACAACGCATCGCACGAGCCCCACAGGAGCCGGGCGCCGTCCGGGGGGTCGTCGCAGAAGCGCCGAAGCAGCGCGGTCTTGCCGACGCCGGCCTCCCCGCCGATCAGCACCAGCCGCCCTCGCGAGCGCTTCCGCACCGTCTCGACGCAGTCGCCGAGCATCGTCAGCTGCTCGTCCCGTTCGAGCAGCTCCCTGGACGGGTCCACGGTCGGAGAAGCCGCTGCGCGGGCCATGACCGTCCCATACTGCACCCGACGCGGCCGCGGAGCAACCAACGGCACCCGCTGGTCGGCCTGCCCCGACACGGCTACTCACGAACTTTTCTGAGCTAAGCCCGTTCTTCACATAGGGCCCGTAACGCCCGGTGCCTGGGGGCTTGCTCATCGTCGACCTCTAGAGCGCAGAGTTCCGAAATGAACGCGTCTGAACATGACTTCGCGCAGACAGTGGCCCTCGCCAACGGCAGGGCCCTTCGCGTCGTGGCGGACGCACCGGACTCCGTACGCCTGGAGGAGTGGCAGACCGAGGTGGCGCCGACATACAGCGTGGTGCTGACCAACCGCGACATGTACAACCTCTGGAACGCGATGGTCGAGGCGCTTCGCCGCACACACATTTACGAAGCCCGCGCCCCTGAGTAGCCGCTCTCCTTAGCTCCGCGGTCGCGATCGCCTTGATCGACCGAGGTACTGGCGCGGGCGAGGTCGCAAGAACGGACAACAGGGGGGTAAACACGCGAGCGGGGTAAACACGCGAGCGGGCCGCTGCTACAACACGCACGGGGCCGGTTTCCCGGACGCCCCTGCGACGCTCGAACAACGCCTGCGACGCACGCGTGTCCTTGGGATTCCGGCCCCGCTTGATCCTAGAACGCGGCGACGCCCGGAAGGTTGCAGAAAGAGACTTCCGCTGGCTTCCATTTGACCTGCTCCCAGGAGCGGCGCGGATAACAAGAAAACGGCGCCAAGTTTGCCGCCGCAGTGGTCCCGAGACGGCGTGCGGGGAGCCTGGCTGGCCGGGACCTACTGCAGGCACGCCGACCTCAGCGATCTAATGCGTCGGCCGGCCGAGGTCTTTGACGAGTGAGCGGAGCCTCTCCGCGCGGCTACTTACATGAGATGTTCGTGCACTGCCCAGGGTTGCCGTTGCCGTGCGCGTGGTTTCCGCCGCCGTCGATCACGCCCGGCACGGCCTCGATGCCGAGGTCGCCGTTTCGCAGCAACAGGTTCCGGGTCAGCGTGGTTGCCGCGGCCGCCGTGCCCGTGGAGCAACCAACCGCACCGGCGCTGAGGCACAGCGCGGGAATGGGCCGGCCTGGATTCGAACCAGGGACCGACGGATTATGAGTCCGCTGCTCTGACCGCTGAGCTACCGGCCCGTCGGCGCATCGTAGAGCGGAATCGGGCGGGCCCCGGCACTCGCATGGGGCACCCCGGGCGCCACCCTCAATTGCTCTTCTTGTCCGCGGGGCTTCGACGCGAAGCCTTTGAGCATCTTGTCTCGAGCTCCGAAGGCTCCAGACAAGCGCGAGCCTACCCAGCGGCCGGGTGCGGCTCCCAGCCCCCGCCGACGCGTGCTCACAGAAACGTGCTATTTCCGCTCACGCCCCGGCGCGGCGCTCAAGGACCCGCCGAATCTGCCGACACGGTTAGTGTGCGCCTTCGTCCTGCGCTGGCACTTGCGGCGGCATTTATCGCCGCGCTCACACTGGCCCCCGCCGCCAAGGCCAGTCCCGTGCCACACGACTTCGTCGGGATCTCCGCCGAGGACGTGTTCGTCGGGAACCCGGCCTACAGGGATCAGAACCTCCAGGCGCAGTCCGCCATCGGAATCGGTCTCATCCGGCAGAACTTCGACTGGGCGGCGATCGAGACCGCGCCCGGCCAGTACGACCTGAGCTACTACGACGAGTTCGTGGCGGCCGCCGCGTCGAAGGGGATCACGATCCTGCCGATCCTCTTCCACACCCCCGAGTTCCACCTCGGCCGCCGCGACGGCACGAGCGCGTGCCCGCCCCGCGACAACGCGTCGCTGGCGGCGTACGCTCAGGCGCTCGTCCGCCGGTACGGGTCGAACGGGACGCTCTGGGCGGAGCGGCCGGACCTGCCGCGGGTCCCGATTCGCTCCTGGCAGATTTGGAATGAGCCCAACCTGGGGGTCTATTGGTGCAACCGGCCGAACCCGCGTGAGTACGCGAGCATGCTGCGCGTCGTCGGTAAGGCGGTCAAGAGCGAGGATCCGAGCGCCAAGATCGTCACCGCGGGACTTCCTGACAGCAAGCTCAAGTCGGCGATGCCGCTCGACAAGTTCATCTCGGGCCTGTACAAGGCGCGCGGGAAGCGCTATTTCGACACGCTCGCGATCAACGGCTACGCGACGGGCAACGCCCAGCTCTCCGGGCTGCTCCATCGCGTTCGCCGCTGGATGGACCGCAAGCACGACAGGCGGGCGGGGATCTGGATCACCGAGATCGGCTGGGGCGATCGCGGGCCGAAGCACCGCTTCATCGTCGGTGCGCGGGGTCAGGCCAGGCGGATCGGAAGCGCGCTGACGTTCATCCGCAAGAACCAGCGCGCCCTGCGCCTCCGTGGCGTCGTCTACTTCTCGTGGCGCGACGGGGCGCCGTACGCGCCGAAGTTCAACGACATGTGGGGCCTCCACACCGGGCTGCTCGACATCAACGGGCAGCCCAAGCCGGCCTACGCCGCGTTCGGCAATCGCATGAAGTTGTTCCGCTAACGGCGTCGTCGCCTCGCGTCGAGTTTGTGCCGCGCTCATCGAGCCGGTCAACCAGACAGCTGTCGGGCCCTCTGGTGGGAGGGCCCGACTGTCCTGGTTCGAGTGGTGGGGTTGTGGTTAGGGGCGCGCGCCGGGGCCGTTGACGCCAGGCGGTTGCGCACGTCGGGGCGGCTGCTCTGGTGCGAGCTGCGTGGACGGTGTCACCTGCGCGGGCTTGGCTGGTCCGGCCTGATCGTCTCCGCCGTTGGCGGCGAGCACGATGGCGACGGCCACGATGCCTGTGACGAGCAGCGCGGTGAGCGCGAGCGTGATCGACCGCAACTGAAGCCGCGCGGGCGTCGTGAGCGTGTGGTGGGCGCTGCCTCTGAGGCCTGTCATCTTGGCTCCTTCGGTCGGGTCTCGGTGAGTTTGCGCCGGGCCGGCTGCGGGGCGGTTGCGTGGCGGTTGCACGGGAGCCGAAGACGCCATTGACGCGGAACCGCCGGTCCGCGTGAATAGAGCGATGAGCTTCGACGTCGCCGGTGACAAGTACGACCGCTTCATGGGGCGCTACTCGCGCGAGCTGGCGCCGCGGTTCATCGAGTTCGCCGGTGTCGAGTCCGGGATGGCCGTCTTGGATGTCGGATGCGGGCCGGGGGCGCTCACTGAGCGGCTGGTGCAGCGGGTCGGCGCGGAGGACGTCGCCGCCGCTGATCCGTCCGAGCAGTTCGTGGCCGCGGCCGCCGAGCGAGCGCCGAGTGCGGACGTACGGCTCGCCGCCGCCGAGCAGCTCCCGTGGGAGGACGATCGCTTCGACGCGGCGCTTTCCCAGCTCGTCGTGAACTTCATGCGCGACGCGGACACGGGCGTGTCCGAGATGCGGAGGGTGGTCCGGCCCCGCGGCGTGGTCGCCGCGTGCACCTGGTCCTACGGCGAGGACATGGAGATGCTGCGGAGCTTCTGGGACGCGGCGCGCCGCCTCGACTCGGGCGCTCCGGACGAGGCAAGCACCATGCCGTACCGAACTGTGGAGGAGCTCGACGAGCTGTGGCGGCGCACCGGGCTGTCGGAGGTAACGACCGACCACCTCCGGGTCGAAACGAGCTACACCGGCTTCGATGAGTTGTGGGACCCGTTCACCTTCGGCGTCGGCCCGGCTGGGGCGTACCTGGCGAAGCTCTCGCGTGAGCAGCGCGAGGAGATGCGCACGGAGCTCTTCAAGGGCCTCGGCGAGCCCTCCGGCCCGTTCACGCTGAGCGCGACGGCATGCGCGGTGCGCGGCTCGGCCTGAAGCCCGGCTCAGCGCTCGTTGAAGATGTAGCCCGCAACGTTTGTGTGGAGCGCGTCGGCTTCGAGTTCGATGAACAGCCGCCTGTTCGACCTCGACAGCGTCGCCACGGCGACGTGGTCGAGACGGTCGCTGTAGTAGCCGATGGTGCCGGCCGGTGGCGTGTCCGCAGGGCCGGCGAGGCTGGCCAGCCCGGCCCTTGCGCCCGAGGGGAACTGGTCGATCAGCTGGGCATAGCTTGGCCAGCCGCTGATCTTCAGCGGCACCGAGACGATCAAGCGTCGTTGGATCCGCTGTCGCGCGCCGTCACGCCTGACGATGCGCGGCGCGAGCCACACCCGGCAGTAGTCCATGCCGCGTGTGAGGTCACCGGTGACCAGCCTTCGGCGATGTCTCGGCGCGCGCATCCTCACGCCACCGCTGCTCTCCTCGGTGATCTCGCCGGGATGGTGAGGAACAAGGAAGGCATGGGCTCGCGGCGGCACCGGCTGACCGGGCTGCTGATCGGTGCAATCCACGTCGACGAGCCTGCCCGCGATCCGCCTGTACAGCTTCGCCGCCCGCCTGGTGAAGACGACCACGATCGCGCCCTTCTCCCTCACGACGCGCACACCGTGCGCCTCGCCAACCGGGAGCGGCGCCTGCGCCATGGAGGTCGAGGGCCCGACCAGCAAAGCCAGCGCGACGCCCAACCCGATAAGCCCTCTCACGGGAACGACGCTACCCCAGCAGCCCGACGGCGACCGAAGCGGTCACCGGCCGTGCTGGCGGTCACGCTCTAGTCGCGCGGCCAGTCTTTGCGGCGCATCGAGCCGACCATGCGGAAGCGCGGTTTGCGGTCCACGTCGCGCCACGCCGGCCGAGAATCCGCGCCGAACAGTGAGCCGGCGATCACGACGAAGAGCAGAACCCCCATGAGGATGATCGCCATCGTCTCTTCCATACACCGGATGGTACGCCCAATGTCGCCTTATTACTAGGAGGTCGCTCAGCAACCGTCAACCAGGGGCCATCATGTTGACGCTCCGAGGCGCCGATAAATCACCGTGGGCTCGCATCCGGTCACTCGGCTGCTCTCGCTTGCCGCCGTATGCGCGGCCGCTGTCGCGTGGGCTGCCTCGGGATCGGCCGAGCCGGCACAGCCGTCGGCTGTCCTTACCCAGGCGACCGGTGACCTCCATGTGACGAACTCGCAGGACGGTCACGCCATCTTCCGGGCCACAGGGCTCGCGCCCGGCGGCTCGGTGAGCGGCACGGTGCGGCTCCAGAACACGGGCTCCCTACCTGGCGATCTCGCGCTCCAGCAGCTCGACGTCCGGGACCAGCCCGGCGCGAACGGCGGGAGGCTGTCCGACGGCGTCTCGCTCGACATCAGCGACGTCACGGGCGGCAGCTCGGTGCCGATCTTCACGGGCCGCCTCGCCGGGTTCGGCAGTCGCTCGCTCGGGGCGATCGGGCCGGGTGAGTCGCGGACCTTCCGGTTTGCCGCGGCGCTGCCCGACGGCGGCCTGCCGCCCAGCGCCGGCGGCGGCGACAACGCATACGCCGGCTCCGGACTCACGGTCCGCTACGACTGGACCGCCACGGCGACTGGCCCTGGGCCGACCCCGAGCGGCGACCCGGTCGTGAAGATCAGGCTCCGCAAGAAGAAGCTCCTGAGGCGCGGCTACCTCGACGTGATGGCGAGCTGCGACATCGCCTGCCGCGTCTCCGCCTACGCGCAGCTCCCGAAGCCGAAGCGCGCCAGGCGCGCGCTGAGGACCAAGCGGCGGAGCGCCACGCTCAGCGTCGCCAACAAGACCGCCCGCATCCGCCTGAAGCTGGGCAGGAAGGCGAAGCGGCAGCTACGCAGGACGCTGACCAAGAAGAAGCGCGTCGTGCTGAAGGTGAAGGTTCGCGTGAGCGCCGCGAGCGGCGGCCCGTCCAAGGCCTACACGCGCAAGCTGAAGGTCAAGCGAGCGAAGCTGACGCGCCGCGCCCGTCGCCGCTAGCCCTTCGCGGCGGCGATGGCCTCAGCCAGCTCGCGCTCGGAGAACGCGCCCTCGATCCGCGCGGCCACCTTGCCGGAGCGGTTGAAGGTGAACAGCCATGGCTCGCTCAGCAGGTGGAAGGCCACCATCTGCGGCCGGATCCCCTTGTCGATCCGGTTCTCGTTGAAGACCTCCATGTGGATGAACGAGACGTCGTCGTTCTCGCTCTTCGCCTTCTCCTGCTCCGTGAGGTCGACGACCGGGCCGCAGACGCGGCTCTGGCAGAGCTGCGGCGTCGCGAACAGGAGCACGACCGGCTTCTTGCCGAGCACGTCGGCGAAGTCGTCGTCGTGCATCGACGACGGGGGCAGGCGCGTGTCGATAGAGGCGACGTCGCCGCCGACGCTCGTCTTGGTCGGCGTGTGCATTCGGGGAGGCGCGCTGCCCACGGCGGGGATCTGATCGTTCGCCGCGTCCTTGACGACGATGCCGGCCTGCGGCAGCGTCGCGGCGACCAGCTTGTTCCCGCGGCGAGCGATCCCGAGCAGCTCGTAGCGCCCGGGCTTCTTGAACGGAACCTTCACCGTGTAGATCGACTTGGCGGCGTTGGGGTCGGTCGCGGTCTGCCGACTCTGGAACTGCGGCCTCACGTCGAGCGACTCATAGCGCGCGGGGTACGGGCCCTTGGCCGGGCCGCCACCGGCGGGCGCCGTGTACACCGCCACGCTCGCGTCCGTGATCTGCGAGCGATCCTGCCGGAAGAGAGCAAAGCCGACGCGCTGGTTGCCGGTGCGGAACTCCTGCCCCGAGGGTGCCAGCACCGGGCCGGCGCCGAGCTTCGCCATCAGGTCGCGCAGCGACTTGCCGTTCGCGTTCGGGAAGTCCTGCGCCCGCGCCGGCGGGGGTGCCTGCTCGTCACCGGAGTTGGAGTCGCCACAGCCAGCCATCACCAGGGCCGCCACGGCCGCGAGAGCGATCCAGATCCTCACCGGCCGGAAAGCTAGAGAAAGGAAATAAAGTCCCGCCAAATGGACCGCGCGGCGCTCATCACAGGAGGATCCAGCGGCATCGGCCTGGCCATCGCCAGGGCGCTGGGTGAGGACGGCTACCGGCTGACGATCTCGGCCCGGCGCCCCGACAAGCTCGAGGCGGCAGCTCAGCAGCTGCGCGACGACGGCTTCGACGTGGAGGCCATGCCCGCCAACATGGCCGACGAGGAGGAGATCACGAAGCTCGTCGAGGCCCACAGAGAGCGCTGCGGCCGGCTCGACGTCCTCGTGAACAACGCGGGCCTCGGCGTCGGCGGGGCCGTCGCCGACGCCGAGACCAAGAAGCTCGATCTGCAGCTCAACGTCAACCTGCGCGCCGTCTATCTGCTCGCTCGCGACGCGATCCCGATGCTGAAGGAGGCCGGCGCCGAGCACGGCAAGGCGCTGATGGTGAACACGGCCTCCTATGCCGGGAAGAGCGGCCAGGGCTGGCTGGCCGCCTACTCGGCGACCAAGTTCGGCGTGGTCGGGTTGAGCCAGGCGCTCCACAAGGAGCTGTCGAACGACGGCATCCAGGTGACCGCCCTCTGTCCCGGCTTCGTCGCCACGCCCATGACCGACTGGATCGAGGGTCAGATCCCGAAGGACGAGATGATCCAGCCGGAGGACATCGCGGAGGCTGTCCGCTTCCTCCTCAGGACGTCACGAAACTGCGTGGTTCCTGAGCTTCAGTTCGTTCGTCCGGGCGATTCAGAGATCTGATCACGGCCAGCTCGGCGACCGCGCGCTCGTACTCGTCGAAGCCGCGGAAGACCCGCAGGCGGCGGGCGCGGCTCGTCTGGACCTCGCGCGCGACCTCGGCGACCGACGGCAGCTCGTCGAGCGCGATGCTGGCCTCGAGCATGGCCGTCAGCGTGCCCAGCTCCCGCTCCGTCGCCGGCCGGGGGCGGCGGCGGACGCCGGTGTAGCGATCCCAGGCGTGGGCGAAGCTGGCGAGGCTGGTGCGGCCGCCGTTCCGGTGAGCGGCGAGCATCGGGCAGACGCCGCCGTTCCGGTCCACGTAGGCGCCCACGATGATGCGGTTCGACTCGACGCCTTCGAGCATCGCCTTGCGCGTCTGCAGCGGAAGGCAGTCGATGGCGGTGCGGAGATCGCGAGCGGGACGGCGGCGCGGCATGGGCCGTTACATAGGATCGTCCACTTCCCGGACGATTCCAACCCCCGAAAGGAGATTTTCACTTGCGGCTCGGGCTCAACGTCGGCTACTGGGGCCTCGGCATGTCGGCGTCCGACCAGCTCGAGGTGGTGAAGGAGGCCGAGTCGGCCGGGTTCGACTCGGTCTGGGCCGCCGAGGCGTACGGATCCGACGCCGCGACCGTCCTCGCCTGGCTCGCCGCGCAGACCTCACGCATCAGGATCGGCTCGTCGATCTTCCAGATGCCGGCGCGCTCGCCCGCGATGACGGCGATGACGGCGGCGACGCTCGACCAGCTCTCCGGCGGCCGGATGCTGCTGGGCATCGGCACGTCGGGCCCGCAGGTGGCCGAGGGCTGGCACGGGCAGCGCTTCGGGAAGCAGCTTCAGCGCACGCGCGAGTACGTGGAGATCCTCAGGAAGGCGCTGGCGCGCGAGCGGCTGATCCACGACGGCGAGGCGTATCAGCTGCCTCTGCCCGACGGGCCCGGCAAGGCGCTGAAGCTGACAATCGCGCCCGTGCAGGAGCGGATCCTGATCTACATCGCGTCGATCGGGCCGAAGAACACGCAGCTCACGGGCGAGATCGCCGACGGCTGGCTGCCGATCTTCTTCTCCCCCGAGCACGTGGGCGACTCGCGCGCGCTGCTGGAGGAGGGCGCCGCCAGGTCGGGACGCTCGCTCGACGACGGCTTCGACATAGCGCCGGGAGTGAACGTCGCGATCGACGACGACCTGGACAGCGCGCGCGACCGGATGCGGCACTTCATCGCCCTGTACGTGGGCGGGATGGGGTCGCGCGAGCGGAACTTCTACAACCAGCTCGTGCAGCGCTACGGGTTCGAGGACGCAGCGCGGGAGATCCAGGACCTCTATCTCGAGGGCAAGAAGGACGAGGCCGCCGCGGCGGTCCCGGCCGAGCTGATCGACACCGTCACGCTGGTCGGCCCGCGCGACAAGGTGCGCGACCGCCTGGCGGTCTATCGCGAAGCCGGCGTGGGGACGCTGCTCGTCTCGCCGGTGGCCTTCGACGCTGCCGACCGCCGCAGAATGATCCGCGAGCTCGCGGAGATGCTCTGAGCCGGCGCTTCCTGGTCGCGGCGTTCGGTGACCCTGGCCACGCGTTCCCGGCGATCGCTCTGGGCGCGGAGCTGGCGCGGCGCGGGCACGAGGTGACGCTCGAGACCTGGTCGCGCTGGGAGGAGCAGGTGGAGCGGGAGGGCATGCGCTTCGCGGCCGCGCCGGAGTACGAGGTGTTTCCGACGCGCGAGAAGCCGCTGAAGCCTTACGTGGCCGCGGTGCGAGCGTCCGGCTCCACGCGCGAGCTGATTCGCTCCTCCGACCCCGAGGTCGTGGTGGCCGACATCATCACCTCGGCCGCCTCGCTAGCCGCCCAGGCGGAGGGGCGCCGCTGGGCCACTCTCGTGCCGCACGTGATGCCCACCGGGGGGCCTGGCTTCCCGATCTACTCGGTCGGCGCCGTCTACCCGCGGACGCCCTTCGGGAGACGTTTCTGGGGGTTCGTGCGGCCGCTCGTGATGACCGGCGAGGAGCAGGGCCGGATGGAGCTGAACGGAGCGCGCGAGCGAGTCGGGCTGCCGCCGCTCGCCGAGGCGCACGGAGGGATCTCGCGCGAGCTGGCGATCGTGGCGACCTTCCCGCAGCTCGAGTACCCCCGGCCCGGCGGGTGGCCGGGGATGCGCGTGACGGGGCCGCTCCTGTGGGAGCAGCCGTTCGGCGAGGTGGAGCTGCCGCCCGGCGACGCCCCGCTCGTGCTCGTCGCGCCGAGCACCTCACAGGATCCGGAGCAGCGGCTCGTGCGGGCGGCGATCGAGGGGTTGGCGGGCGAGCCCGTGCGGGTGCTGGCCACTACCAACAGGCGGCAGCCACCCTCGCCGATCCCGGTGCCGGGGAACGCGCGGCTGGTCGACTGGGTGTCGTACGCGCGCACGATGCCGATGTGCGACGCGGTCGTCTGCCACGCCGGCCACGGCACGGTGGCGCGATCGCTGGCGAGCGGCGTGCCGGTTGTTGCTTGCGGGCACGCCGGCGACCAGGCCGAGAACGCGGCACGGGTCAGATGGGCGGGCGTGGGCGTGTCGCTGCCGCGCCGCTTCCAGTCGCCGCGGGGGTTGCGGCTCGCCGTTCGACGCGTGCTCGCCGACCCGCGCTACCGCCGGCGCGCGGAGTCCCTCCGCGACTGGGCGGCGGCCCACGACGGCGCCGCCACGGCCGCCGACGCGGTCGAGGAGCTGGGCGAACGCCGCAAGTCGGCGCGTCCGACCCACATTTAGTCGCAAAGAGCGGGATGTCTTCACAAACGTGCTTGACGGCCGAGGCGACCGCTGATCTACTCATCCTCGAGACGCGGACGGAGCGCAAAGAGCGAAGCCACGAGGTTGTGAGGCTCGCCCCGGTGAAGGTGAACTTCGGTTCACCGGAACGGACCTCAAAGCGCGAAGTTCGCGTCTCGCTTACGTTCTGGGCCGAATCAGGTAGGCGAACTCGGTCCTCCACTTCGTGAAGTCCTCCTCATCGACCGGCCCGACCTCGAACCGCTCGAGCGCGCAGGCCAACTCGATTCCGCGCGGCGTGTCGCTTCCGTAGGCCACCTCGTTTTCGTCAGCCCATGCGACGAGCTCCGCGCGCGCATCGCCGAGGTCCGGGAGCGAATCGCTCCGGTACGGGCCCACGTGGAGCAGCGTGATGTAGTCGCCGCCGGGCAGCGTGCTCGCGCGAACGCGGGGGTGCACTCATGTGTGCAGTGACCGCCGGGCGGCGCCGAACTGATCGCGCTTCAGGCTCCCCCGGGTGGATTCGAACCACCAAGAACTGATTAACAGTCAGTCATGTTGCCGTTACATCACGGGGGAACGGCGTTGCCGAGGATAGCGTCTGCCTAGGCCTCGTCCGCTGTTCCGGCCAGGCGGTCGGCGCCGCCTGAGCTCTTCAGCATCGCGAGTGTCTTCGACTCGATCTGGCGCACTCGCTCGCGGGTCACGCCGACCTCGTGGCCTATGTCCTCGAGGGTCATGGGGCCCTTGTCGCCGAGGCCGTAGCGCAGCTCGATGACGCGGCGCTCGCGCCAGGGCAGCGAGTCGAGCACCTTCTGGAGGTCCGCGTCGCGGATGCGGTTCGCGACGATCTCGAGCGGGCGGTCGGTGGCGGCGTCCTCAATGAAGTCGCCCAGGGACGCGTCGCCCTCCTCGCCCCCGACGGGCGCCTCGAGGGACACGGGCTCCTGGCCCAGCTTCAGGATCTCCTCGACCTTCTTGGCCGGCATCTCGACGAGCTCGCCGATCTCCTCCGGCGTCGGCTCGCGGTTGTTCTTCTGGATCAGCGCCCGCTTCGCCCGCGCCACGCGGTTCATGCGCTCCACCATGTGCACCGGGATCCGGATCGTGCGCGACTGGTCCGCCAGCGCGCGCGTGATCGCCTGGCGGATCCACCAGGTGGCGTAGGTCGAGAACTTGAAGCCGCGGCGCCAATCGAACTTCTCGACGGCGCGGATGAGCCCGAGGTTGCCCTCCTGGATCAGGTCGAGCAGCGTGAGCCCGCGGCCGGTGTAGCGCTTCGCGATCGACACGACCAGGCGCAGGTTCGCCTCGATCAGCGAGTTCTTCGCGGCCATGTCGTTCTGCTCGATGCGCTTGGCGAGCCTCACCTCGTCCTCGCGCGTGAGGAGCGGCACGCGCCCGATCGAGCGCAGGTAGAGCCGCACCGCGTCCTCGGCCCCGTGCTCGGGAGGCGGGACCAGCAGCCCGGCTGTGACGACACCGCCCTCGTCGTAGAGGTCGGCCGCGGTGGGCTCCTCGTCGTCGGCGGCGTCGAGCTGGCCGTTGGAGCCGTTCGTGCTCGGCTCCAGCTCGCGAGGCTCGCGAGCGTCGTCCTCTCCCTCGAACACGCGCTCGCTCATGCCGTCTGCCCCATTACGCTGCCGAGCTCATCCAGGATCCTCTGACCCTCTGCGGCGAGCTGGCTCTGTCGCGCATGATCGCCCTCCTGCGACGCGCGCCTGATCTCCCGGTCGATTCGCCGCTGCTCCAGCTGGAGGATGCTCATGCGCAGGACAGCCTCGTCCGTGGGCGGCCGCTCCTGAGCCGCCAGCGCCACGTCCGTAACGAGAGCGCCCAGCGCCGGGTCGTCCTCGGGGAGCGCGGCGAGCGGGTCCTCGAAGTTGGCGACCAGGTGGTCGCGGGCACGGCGAAGCAGATCGGAGGAGAACTGGTCATCGGCCGGCCGAGAAAGGTAGTCGCGCCCGAGGCCTCCGCTCGACAGGGAGCGAGTGAGAAACTCGCGTTCTGCGCGTAAAGCGAGCTCGCCGGCGGACATCTGCTGCGGCAGTGCCTCCGCCGGCGCACGCGGCGCCGGGCCGGGCGACATCACATAGTCGACCGGCACGTCGAGTCGATCCGCGGCTTCGCGGACTAGCGCGTCCCTGGTTGCGGTGCGTTCGGGCACAGCTGCGATCAGCTTTCGCGCCTCCCCAAGTGCTCGGTCCCTGCCTGAAGGCGTGTCCAAATCTGCATCGGCAAGTACGCGACGGACCTGAAACTCGATCATCGGCGCGGCCCGGCTCATGCGATCGGCAAAGGCGTCCGCCCCATCGCGCCCGACCAGGTCGGCCGGGTCCGTTCCCTCGGGCATGTCGACGACGCGCAGATCAACTCCCCTGTCTTCCGCCAACCGAGCAGCGCGCAGCATGGCATCGCGACCGGCTCGATCGGCATCCAGTGCGAGGTATACCGTACCCCTTTTGGTCGAGTCGCCTACCTTTGCCAGTTCCGTGAGCTGCTCCTGGGTCAGTGCCGTGCCCATGATGGCCACGGCTTCGCGGATCCCGGCCTGATGAAGGGCGAGCACATCCGTGTAACCCTCGACGACCACGAAGCGAGCGGTCTTCATCGCCTCTTTTCGTGCGATATCTATGCCAAATAGCTGGCGACCCTTGTGGTAGAGGTCGTTTTCGGAGGTGTTCAGGTACTTCGGACCGCGCCCCTCCCCCATCTGACGCGCCCCGAATCCGAGCACCCGCCCACGCGAATCGGCCAGCGGGAACATGATCCGGCCGCGGAAGCGGTCGTACAGCCCGCCGCCGCGCCCTCGCTGGGCCAGGCCCGCCGCGATCAGCTCCTCCTCCGAGTAGCCGCTCTGCCGCGCTCCCAGCATCATCCTGTCCCAGGCGCTCGGCGAGTAACCCACTCTGAATTCGGTCAGCACTACATCTGAGAGTCCTCGAGACTCCAGATACTTACGCGCGCCATCCGCCTCGCCGGACTCGCGCAGGTACGCGGCGTAGAAGCGCGCGGCCCTGTCGAGCAGCGACAGGAGCCGTTCGCGGCGGCGGCGGCGCTGCTCGGCCTTCGGATCGTCCTCCTCGCGCTCCACTCGCACGCCCGAGCGCTCGGCGAGCAGCTCGACGGCCTCCTGGAACTCGAGCCCCTCCGTCTGCTGCACGAACTTGAACGCGTCCCCGCCCTCGCCGCAGCCGAAGCAGTAGTAGAGCTTCTCCTCTGCGTTCACCGAGAACGAGGGCGTCCGCTCGTCGTGGAAGGGGCAGAGGCCGGTCCAACGCGAGCCCACCCGGCGCAGGTCCGTCTTCTCGCTCACGAGGTGCACCATGTCGACGGCGTCGCGAACGCGGTCGATCGTGTCCTTCGTGAACAGCGCCATGGCTAGAAGCCCTGCGGCACTGAGAGCTTCTCGAACTCGCGTATCGCGTAGCGGTCCGTCATGCCCGCGAGCCAGTCCACAACCCGCTGCTGGTCGCCGAGCTCCTCCGTGTAGTAGTCGAACAGAGCGGTGAGCATCCGCCGGATGCGCGGTCGCTCGGCCTGCGCCGCAGGGCCCAGGTAGACGCGCTCGAACATGAACTCGCGCATACGCAGCATCGCGCTGCCGACCTCCTCGCCCTGGACGATGTCGGCGGCCTCCTCGGAGTTGCGCAGGACGTCCACGACCAGCGTCTCTATCCGCTCCGAGCCGCTCGACCCCAGCAGCTCGATCTCGGCGCGCGGCAGGTCGTCGAAGCGGAGCACGCCGGCGCGGATCGCGTCGTCGATGTCGTGGTTGACATATGCGACCCGGTCCACCAGTCGCACGATCTTCCCCTCGAGCGTCTCCGGAGGCTCGGGCCCGGTGTGGCGCAGGATCCCGTCGCGCACCGGCGCGGTCAGGTTCAGCCGCTCGATCACGTCGACCACACGTAATGAATGTTCGTTGTGGCGGAAACCGCTCCCCCCGTGCGCCCGCACGGACGCGTCGAGCACCTCCTCGCCGGTGTGCCCGAAGGGCGGGTGGCCCAGGTCGTGCCCGAGGCCGATCGCCTCGGTGAGGTCCTCGTTCAGGCCGAGCGCGCGGGCGACGTTGCGGGCGATCCCGCAGGCCTCGAGCGTGTGCGTGAGGCGCGTGCGGTAGTGGTCGCCCTCGGGCGATATGAAGACCTGGGTCTTGTGCTTCAGCCGCCGGAAGGCCTTCGAGTGGACGATCCGGTCGCGGTCGCGCTGGAACGGAGTCCGGTGATCGGAGTCCGCTTCGGGCTCAGCGCGCACCGCCGGGTACGAGCGCGTGGCGGGCGGCGACAGCGAATCGGCCTCGAGCCGCTCGATGCGCTCCCTGAACGATGTGCGGGCCAGCTGCGCCATGCGGCGCTCGATTCTGGCACCTCACTCGGTGGAGGGCGTGAAGGCTGCCGCGCGGATGTAGAGCTGGTACAGCAGGAAGCCGCGGGCAAACGTGGGCTCACAGCGGCCGTCGAGCGTGTTGTACGCCACGTCGTCCTCGAGCGTGTTGCCCTCCTTCCGCGGCCCGGCCACCGCCCGCTCGAGCTGGTCGATCGCCGACTGGCGCTCCTGCGGCGACGAGTCGCGCCAGTCCTGGCAGTCGGCGACCTGGAGGGCCACGCCGAACGGCTCGGCCTCGGCGGCCTGGCCGCCGCAGCCGACCGCGCCCAGCGCGACGGCCAGCGCGACTAGGGCCGGTCCAGCAACCCGTCGCACGACAGCGTCGACCCCACGAGCCGGCAGTCGCCGGTCGGCAGAGTCAGCTTCGGGGCACCGGAGGCGTGGAGCGGCAGCCCCATCGGATCGCCGCCGCTGGACGACGGCTTCTCCGGCGTCCTGAACCATGGGCAGGTATTCGGGTCGAAGCCCTCGCCCGCGATCGCTCCCGCACAGGGCAACAGCTCAGTGCTGAGCTTGCCTCCATATGTCACACCTGCGCTCGTGTTGTCGCAGTTCGAGGGCATCAGCGGGGCCGGCGGGTCGGTCGAGACGTCGCCGTTGTCGAACCAGCAGTTGTCCTCCTGGGCGGGCGCCTCGTCCCACCAGAAGTCGATGCCATTGGGCATCTTCGCGCCGTTCGGCGCGATCCCCATCACGTTGTCGTGATAGCGGTTGCGATGCGACGTGGAGTTGACGGTCGTCTTCTTCTCGTCGGAGAGCGAGTCCGGCACGTGGATGAGCATCGTGCCGCGGCGCCAGTTGTCCCACATCCGGTTGCCGCGGATCTCGTTCCCGTTGCCTCCAGCGATCAGGATCCCCACGCCCACGGGCGTCGGCACCCGCGGCTCCACGTCGGACCCGGCAACGAAGCTGTTGAAGTTGTTCGAGTAGATCTGATTGTTCTCGAACGTGGCGCCGTCCTGGGGGTAGCCGGGGTGACCGCCCGCGAAGAACGAGTCCGTCGCGATCGCGGTGCCGTTGTCGTAGAAGTGGTTCCCCACGACGCGCGTGCCGTTCCCCATCGTCCCGGAGTAGCCGAGCGTGTTGTGATGGATGTCGCAGCGCGTGATCGTCTGGTTCGCGCGGCGGCGCGGCTCCTTCGTCTGCTCGCCGGTCTCGGCGGCGGCCCCCGGATAGATGGCCGAGTCGCCGTGGCCGACACCCTCGCAGTCGGTCGTGAGACCGTGGTCCGAGGTGAACATCAGCCCGCCGTACTCCTGGTTGTAGAAGAACTTCACGCGCTGCATCAGGTAGCCGTCAGTCTCGTGGATGTAGATCCCGTGCTCCGCGGCGTGAGCCGCCGTGAGGTTGCGGATCACCGCTCCGTCGGCTCGGTCCACCCGGATGCCGACCTCCTTCAGCGGCTCGGACGGGCCCTTCAACTTCGCCTTCTTGTCCTTGGCGAGGTCGATCACGACGTCCTCCGGCTTCGCGCCGCTGCCGTCGATCTGGACGTTGCAGCGGATGCAGCGCCCCTCGTCGGGCAGCCCGTGGCGGTCCTCACGCGGCGGGTTCGGAACCGGCTTGCTCGTGAGCGCGCGGCCCTGGAGGTAGATCAGGTTCTGGTCGTTCGGGCACTTGACCTGGTACCTGAAGGTCGCCGCGCCCGCGCCGTCGTCGGAGTCCTCCTTGTACTGCGCGCACTTCGGGTCGTTGGTCGGCTTCGCGCGCGACTTCGCCTCGAGGTACTTCCCGGGCATGACGACCACTCGGTCGTTGTTGCGCGAGCGCTTGATCGCCGCCTGGATGCTGCTGAACGTGCAGCGCTTGGCGAACGCGCGGTTCAGCCGCTTCAGCTTGCGGGCATTGCGCGCCGACAACTTCTTCGTGCCCTGCGACGGCCGCAGCACGTAGCCGTTCCTGCGCGCGCTGTCGATCGACCTGATCGCGCGCCTCAGCGAGCCGCGCTGGCACACCACGCGCGTGTCGCCGCGCGCCTTCGCCCTGAGCGCCGAGGCGAGCGAGCGCGCCTTCGGCACCTTGCCGCCGGCCGCGGGCTTGACGCTCCTGTCGGGCGCCGGGTCGGGCCAGTAGGAGCTTCGCTCGACGTGGCCGAAGGCCGTCGAAGCGAGCACCGCGCAGGCGATCGTGGCGATGGCGGCGACGTACCCCAGCCGAAGTCCCGTCATAGAAGGCGCGGAATCTACACCTATGCGGCGTGCGTTTGCGCCGCTCGAGCGGCCCCGATCTCGAAGCTGGCGTCTCGTCTTCATGAGCGGGGCACCCTAGCTGAAGTTGTACGGTCGTACCAGTCTCCCGGGTAGGATCGACTCGATGCCGAGGCCAGAGCCGACACGCCAGGCACGCGGGGAGCGGCGCCGCCGCGCGATCCTGGAGGCGGCGCTGCGGGTGATCGGCGAACGCGGCGTCGACGCCGTCAGTCACCGGACGGTTGCGGACGAGGCGGGCGTGCCGCTTGCCTCCACCACCTACTACTTCGAGTCGCTGGACGATGTGCTCGAGGGCGCGCTGGAGCTGTTCGTGGACGAGGAGGCCGCGCGGCTGACCGCACTGGTGGAGCGTCTCGACGGGCAGGATCTGCCGCCGCTCGAGATCGCGCGCCTGTTCCGCTCAGAGCTCGAGCCCGACGTCGCGCAGTTCGAGCTCTACGTCGAGGCCGCGCGCCGGCCACGCCTTCAGGAGGTCGCGCGCCGCAGCATCGAGATGTACGGGACGGTCGCCGCCGCGGCGCTGCGTGCCGCCGGCGCGGCGGAGCCCGCGGTCGACCCGCGCGCCTTCGTGGCCCTGTTCGACGGCTACGGCCTCCACCGCGTGGCCGGTTGCGACGATCAGGGGCTCGAGGACGCGCTGATGGCGCTCTGGGCCGCCGCCACCCGCGCGATCGGCACGCGGTAGGGCGAGCAGCTCACGTAGTCGAGGCCCGCCATCTGGAAGAAGTCGATGGAGGCCGGGTCGCCGCCGTGCTCGCCGCAGATGCCGAGCTTCAGGTCGGGCTTCGCCTCGCGGCCGGTCCAGGCGGCCAGGCGCACCAGCCAGCCGACGCCCGGCTTGTCGATGGTCTCGAACGGGCTGCGGTCCACGATCTTCGTCTCTACGTAGCGGTTCAGGAAGCTCCCCTCGACGTCGTCCCGCGAGAAGCCGAGCGCCGTCTGGGTGAGGTCGTTGGTGCCGAACGAGAAGAAGTCGGCGTGCTCGGCGATCCGGTTCGCCACGAAGCAGGCGCGCGGAAGCTCGATCATGGTGCCGACCGAGAAGCGGAGCCCCGTCGCGTCCTCCTCGGCGGCCACGCGCATGACCAGCCCGCGCATCAGCTCGATCTCGCGCTCGTAGGCGACCAGCGGGATCATGATCTCGAGCTCCGGCGGCTCCGGGACCGCGAGCGCGGCGCGGAAGATCGCGCGGATCTGCATCTCGTAGACCTCGGGGTGGAGCACGCCCAGCCGCACGCCGCGCGTGCCGAGCATCGGGTTCGTCTCGGAGATCGCGTGGATGCGGTCGAGCGTGTGCTCGAGCTCCTCGAGGTTGTCGGTGCGCTCGATGCGCGCGCGCTCGACGTCCTGCGCGACCTCCTCCGCCTGCGGCATGAACTCGTGGAGCGGCGGGTCGAGGAGCCGGATGGTCACGGGGAGGCCGTTCATCACGCCGAAGAGGCCCTCGAAGTCAGCCTGCTGGAGCGGCAGCAGCTCGGCCAGCGCGGCGCGCCGCTGGTCCTCCGACTCGGCCATGATCATCGCTCGCATCTTGGGCTGGCGGTCCGCGGCCATGAACATGTGCTCGGTGCGGCAGAGGCCGATCCCCTCGGCGCCGAACTCACGCGCCCGGCGGGCGTCCTCGGGCGTGTCCGCGTTGGTCCGCACGCCGAGCGTGCGCAGCTCGTCGGCCCAGCGAAGGACGGTCTCGAAGTGGTCCGATACCTCCGGCTCCTCGAGCGGCACGTCGTCGGCGGTGACGAGGCCGGCGCTGCCGTCGATCGCGATCAGGTCGCCCTCGCCCAGCCGCGTGCCGTTGACGCTGAGCGTCTTCGCGTGGAGGTCGATGTCGAGTGCCGCCGCGCCGGACACGCACGGCTTGCCCATCCCGCGCGCCACGAGCGCCGCGTGGCTCGCCTTGCCGCCCTCGGCCGTGAGGATGCCCTTGGCCGCGTGGAAGCCGGCCACGTCGTCGGCCTCGGTGAACGGCCGCACCAGGATCACGTCGCGGCCGTCATGGGCAGCGCGCACCGCGTCGTCGGCGGTGAAGACGATCGCGCCCTTCGCGGCGCCCGGTGAGGCCGGGATGCCCTCGGCGAGCACGTCGAAGTGGGCGTCGCGCTTGAAGCCGGGGTGAAGCAGCGCGTCGAGCTTCTCCGCGTCGATCGTGGCGATCGCCTGCGCCCTGTCGAGCAGCCCCTCGTCCACCGCGTCGACCGCGAAGCGCACTCCGGCCTGCGCCGGCCGCTTGGCGTTGCGGGTCTGGAGCATGTAGAGGCGCCCCTCCTCCACCGTGAACTCCGTGTCCTGCATGTCGCCGTAATGCCTTTCCAGGGTGCGCAGGATCTCCATGAGGGTCTGGTACGCGTCGGCCATCGACTTCCTCAGCTCGTGCAGGTCGCGCGGCGTGCGCACGCCCGAGACGACGTCCTCGCCCTGCGCGTTCGGCAGGAAGTCGCCCGACGGCGTCGGCTCCCCGGTGATCTCGTTGCGCGAGAAGGCCACGCCGGAGCACGAGCTGTCGCCCTTGTTCCCGAAGACCATCTGCTGCACGTTCACCGCCGTGCCCCAGTCGTCGGGGATGTGGTTGATGCGGCGGTACTCGACAGCGCGCTTCCCGGTCCACGAGTCGAACACGGCCGTGATCGCCTGGCGGAGCTGCTCCTGTGGGTCCTGTGGGAACGACTCGCCGGTCTCGCTCTGGAACACCTCCTTGAAGCGGCTGGTCAGGCTCCTCAGCCGCTCGGTCTCGAGCTCGACGTCCTCGGTTACGCCCGCCGCCTCCTTCTGCTCCTTGATCAGGTCCTCGTAGCGCTCGCCGGGAATGCCCCTGCAGACGTTCCCGAACATCTGTACGAACCGGCGGTACGAGTCCCAGGCGAAGCGGTCGTTGCCGGTCGTGGCCGCCAGGCCCTCGACCGACTCGTCGTTCAGGCCGAGGTTCAGGACCGTGTCGAGCATCCCCGGCATCGACTCGCGCGCCCCGCTCCGAACGGACACGAGCAGTGGATCGTCCGGCTCGCCGAGGGCGCGTTCTGCCTTCTCCTCCAGACGCCGGAGCGCATCGGAGTAATCGGGCAGGCCGTCGCCGCGCATGTACGCGATGCATGCCTCGGTGGTGAGCGTGAAGCCGGCCGGCACCCGCTCGGCACCGAGCACACGGGTCATCTCGGCGACGTTCGCGCCCTTCCCCCCGAGCAGCTCGCGCATGTCGCGCGAGCCCTCCGCGAAGTCGTAGATCCATTTCGTGACGGCGGGAGCGCTCATGTCAGATCTCCTCGGGGTTCATCTCGATCGCTCCGCTCGGGCATTCCGCGGCACACAGCCCGCA
>Ga0105245_10000797_pt1 | contig 28589 bp, 30 predicted proteins | sample KBSM54metaG_FD_81523 | JGI IMG/M metagenome (GOLD analysis project Ga0105245, IMG submission 81523) | Miscanthus rhizosphere microbial communities from Kellogg Biological Station, Michigan, USA - KBS M5-4 metaG | ecosystem: Host-associated > Plants > Roots > Rhizosphere > Soil | place...
CCCCATCCGTTGCGTCCTGCGAAATCGGATATACGAACACGGCTGAACGCGGACGCAAAGGGTGGGTAAAACAAACTTCAACGTTCATCGTTTTATCCGGTGTGTCTCGCTGTGTATCAACGGCCAGCGCTTGATAGGACGCCAGTTGCCAGTCTTAAGGTCCGCATATTCGGTTTCCAGGATGAACCCGGGATCGATCACAAAATGCAGCGAGGTTTTGTCCTGAAAGCGGACGTCAATCGCGTGGTACTCGCCGGCGGTATAGACCTCCACAAAATCAACGAGTTTGCCTTTTACCTCCTCATAGCGATAGAACGTGCGCCCGCTGTAACGGCGGACCGTGGTCTTGCCGCGCTTCGTCTCAGTAAAGCGCAATGAGGCCGGAATCCTCTCTCGCTTCTTTGGCTTTTTGGCGCTGCCGTGTTTTGAGTTGCGAAGCCTGCGCGCTGAAGTTTGAGTTTTGGCGATGGGGAATTTGATTACAGCGGGTTTGGTTAAGGCGTGAGCGCGGCGGCGGGAGCCTTGCGCCCGGGACGGAGAGTGTTTATGTTGAATTGCAGCCAAGGTTTGCCTGCCTCTAGCAGGTGAACTGCGGTTAGGGCGCGTTCGGTGCTTCTAACACCGGGCGCTGCCCGTTAGGTTAAGTAATTAGCTAATAACAATTAGCAATTAGCGTGTGTTCTGACGGCCCTTCGTTTCCTCGTTCTTCCTTTTGCGTTTGTGGCGCAGGCACTGTTGCCTGCGTCTTTCTTTTGGCGACTAGTTGCTTAGCTTTCACATATAGCTCATTCCGCTCAAGCATCTCAAGAGGGTTTTATTCGTTTTTTAAGCTCACTTTTGGTCCGAACGGCCTAACAAAATTAAGCGCTGGGTTTTTGCGTGAGTGTCTCCATCCTTTGCCGCTTTGCTAGGCGGTGAGCCTTCACTCCGCAAAAACAACGACATGCCGTTCCGAGCGTCCGAACCACCAGTGCCCTGGTAGCCTTGTAGAACGCCCACGGTGAGGACCGAGGAATCGGCTCCGCTGCTCTTCAGGGCGTCAATAGAATCCTGAGCAGTTTTGTTCTCCTCCATGGTACGTTTTTTTCGGTCCCGATTTTCAGGTCCCTGTCATCCGTGTTAATCCGTGGTAGGTTTTTTGCTTTTTTCTCAGTGTTTCTTCGTGTCCGTTGCCTGCCCTGAGCCTGTCGAACGGTGGTTAAGGGTTTCTGCTTTCCCCGTTAGAACAACAGGCAGCGATCGATATTTTTATTACTTTCGCTATTGATTCGCTAAATGGAATGGACTACTATGGTGTCCAGCCCTGAGGGGTGAAAGCGTCTAGATCATTGAAAATACAGGCAATCTGCAACAAACATTGACCATTCAGCTAGGCTCGAAGATAGATGAAACCGAGGAATTTTGTTTCGTCTAATATTCGATATCAACATCAGCTATATGTTTGCCTTTTGTTTGCAACAGGTTGGCGCTCCGCGCTACGGGGAATCTCATTTCGCCGCGTTCCCCGTCGGGACAGTCAGTCCGTTTCCTTGAGCTTTGCTGCGGTGGCTCCATGGCATCTGCTCCAGCGATTCGAGAAAGTCGATGAACTCCCTATTCGAAAGCGAACGGCAGATCCCGGAGTCATAGGCGCGAATAAAGCTTCCGCCGTCCGGGACCAGGCAGTTCATCGCCTCTCGGACGGTCGGATGATGGTGTCCGCAGGAATAAACGCCATCGTCTTCAGTAAAACAGGCAACGTAGCAGATATCTGGTGTATTTGCGGCCATGACTTAGCGACGAATTATACACCTAATCAAGATGCTATCTAGTCAGGATGTAGATTTGTGCGGCTTGCCGAAAGACTATACGGCGTGTGCAGCGCATTGGTTTTGTTCGGCAAACAAGTTCGAAGGTTAAGGATTGAACGGCATCTCTCTCAGGAGAAGCTTGCGGAGAAGTGTGACTTTCACCGTAACCAGATAGGAAGAATAGAGCGCGCTGAGCAAACGGTATCTTTTGCCGGCCTTCTCCAACTCTCATATGGACTCGCCGTGTCCCCTTCTGAGATGTTTAAGCTGGTTCCTACACAAAAACGTCTTCCATCGAAAAAGAAGAAATCGGCTGACGAATAACTGGCCGGAGCAGCTGGTCTTGCGATAATCGGAAAGAAGCCCCCGGCAAACCTCGGTAACCTGGCGAGTTTGCGATTCCGCTGCTTTTCCCGGACGAATAGGGCCATAATAGGGCAGTCCCCCAAAATATACTTTGGAGTTTCTATGAAACCTGGCTGGCGCAAACTTTGCTTGCCTTTGCTGATGGCCTTCTCTCTTGCGGTAATGGCGCAGTCCAAGACGCCTGTAGCGGATAACAACAAGGTGATTGAAGATGCGCGGCATGCGTATTACAGCCTGCGCACAGCGGGCCTGGATGAGTTCCGCGCCACAGTGAAGCCGAACTGGGAACTGGTGCTGAAAGACCAGCTGAAAGCCGATCCGGTTGGAGCGCAAGCCGGGCTGAAACTCCTGAACGGAATACACTTTTCCATGCTGCTTGACGAGGCCGGCAAAGTCACGGTTACGCACCATGCCGATACCGAGCCATCGACTGAACAACAGCGCAAAGGTTTTGACGATATTTATTCCGGCATGGACCAGACCATCAATGGCTTTTTTACAACATGGTCTGTGTTCATGCTGAACTCTCCATTCCCTTCTCCCAATGAAGAATACAAACTGGAAGACCTGGGAACGCAATATCGGCTTTCGTACAAAGACGGAACGGCGGACGTGGTCACCCTGATGGGCAAAAACCTGATCATCACGGACATCAAGGTAACTTCGGCTGAATTTAATAGCTCCGTGCGTCCGCAATTTGTACACACGCCAAAGGGCTTTGTTCTTACTGGCTATGACGCAGATTACAAGCCGACGTCAGGATCTGGCGTGGTAAAGCTTGCGCTTAAGATTGACCACCATCCTGTTAACGGCCTGCAATTACTGGATAAGTTGGTACTGGACAGCGTAATGGACGGCACGCCAACACACATGGAACTCGCATTTTCTGACTATGCGGTAAAAAGCCACTAAGGGCTTGGGGGAAGCCCAATATCAGAGGCTCGCTGTCAGCAAAAATATGCCTGCGCTCATTGTTATTGTGGATCCAGATTATGGAGATAGCCTGGAGAGAGCAGCGCAGTCCGCTCCTGTGTGGATTGTCGACACAAAGAGAAATAAAGCGGCCTGCGAACGGCTCCGGAATATCTTTCCGCGTGCTGATCATCGCGAACGGGGCGCTGTTACATCCTACAAGTCACCAAATCCTGACGACCGTCTTAGCAGCCTTCTTTACATCATGCCTGAACTTGAAACCCATCACGGAACGTTGGTAGCGAACGAGATCATTTTCCCCGAGGGCTTCGTCCTGGGCGTGATCGGATTGCGGATGGAGCTCAAGGTCACAAATGCGCTACGGGAACTTGGTTTTAGATCTTTTATCGAAACGCCGGAGGGCTTTGAGGCCTGCAAATAGTGCTGGATGCCACAAAGACGTGCCCGAGCAAATGCCGAGTCAGGAATTCGTCGTTACCGCTGGCGCCGGCTGGAAGTCGCCAATCTTTACGATGATCCGTCCCACGCCCATCAGATAAGCGCTCTGGTGGGTACCGCCCCAGGCTGCCGCTGGTCCCTGCACGTGGATGAGGCCGCCTTTAGGGATAATCCCCGCAGAATTATTCGCTTTGGGCCCCTGGCCGAACTTATAGAGCCAATACGGGGCGTCCACTACAGCGGAAAAAGGGACATAGTAGCCTTCAGGCATTTTGCTGCTCCCAGAAATCAACTTTTACCACAAAGTGCACGAAGGAACACAGAGGAAATCACAGCAACAATAAGTGTGCCACAACCGGATCTACCGCAGGTGCCTGCGCTCCACAGAATCTTTTAAAGGAAGCAGGGCGACAAGAAACAAGCGTTACGCCAATTCGTCCGGATGAGCTTCAATGTACTCAAGGGCTTTTTGCGCCATCTGGCGCTCGCCGTTATAGCTGAGCTTGCCGGGAGCCTCGGCCAGCGGCAGCCAATATGCGCGGCGGACTTCATGCCGCATTGCTGCTGTAACGTTATCGATCTGGCCTGATTGATATTTCGTAAGAAAGAACGACACAATCTTGAACGCCTTTACGTTGCCGGCCCATTTCCGCACATACACATACTTGACGTCGCCAAGTTTGGCGATCAGCGTGGCCTTGAGGCCGGTTTCTTCATGGACTTCGCGCAATGCGGTTTCCGCCGGCTTCTCTCCGGCGTCTACATTGCCTTTGGGCAGCGCGACAACGTTTTTACGGTCTTCGGGCTCGCCTTCACGCCCAGGCTCAATCACCGCCACCCACCACTGTTTCTGCATGTATCGCAAAACCAGCGCGCCGGCGGAAAATTCCCGCACCATGTTGGTCAAGATAATATCCGCCCGATCATCGAAAATGTGGTTAAATAGGCCATTTTAAGGGCTCTAAGGCCCATTTTGGGCCGATTTGCGGTTACTGGCGTCATCAGAAGTTGTCTTGGTTTAAGCAAAATAGAGTGAAACTTACGGTTGATATTACGGTCAAAGTTACTGGAGCAAACGCGTGCCGCTAACCAGCATCTTACGATAAAGGTGTAAGCTGGTTGCGGCAAGTCGGGTAAGGAGCGCCGTTGAAGAATCCGCTGAATAGAATCGTACGGTCCGTTCGCGCTCTGGGACGGGAACTTGCCCGCCAAACTGTTCCTGAAGCTCCGCCCGTTGAGTTACCCCGGATCCCCAAAATTGGCATTGCGCTGGGCGGAGGCTTTGCCCGCGGACTGGCGCACATCGGCATTTTGAAAGTTCTGGAAGAAGAAAATATTCCAGTGGACTTCATCGCCGGTACCAGCGTTGGGTCGGTTATCGGCGCGGCTTATGCCAGCGGCATCAGCGCCAAAGAGTTGGAAGAAGTGGCGGCGCTGGTCCGATTTAAAGATTTCTCCCGCTGGACCTTCTCCCGCTTTGGCCTCTTCAGCAATGACAAAATGTCAATTTTCCTGCGCAAAGTTCTGCGCTGCAAAACCTTTGAAGAGCTGAAAATCCCTATGGCTATCGCCGCCACTGACATCATCACCGGCGATGCCGTTGTCTTTACCAAAGGCGACCTGGTGGACCCTGTGCGCGCCAGTTGCGCTTATCCGGGCATGTTTCAGCCGGTACGAATCGGCGGACAACTGCTCGTCGACGGTCTGCTGGCCCATTCGGTCCCGGCTATGCCATTGCGCGATATGGGCGCGGAGCGCGTGATCTCAGTTCACCTGGCCGCCCACTGGGTCAAGCCCGGCGGGCCGCGCCACGTGTTTGACGTGATTGGGCAATGCTTTTCCATCGCGCAGGAGCGGATGTGCGGTCCCTGGAAGGCTGCTTCTGACATTGTGCTGCAACCGGAAATCGGCGAATTTGCTTACGACGACTTTGTGCGCGCCCCTGACTTGATCCGCTGCGGAGAAGTGGCCGCCCGCGCTGCCATGCCGGAAATCCGTGCGTGGATGCCCGCGCCTGCCGTGGTCAGCGCTCCTGCGTTGGAACCGGTACTAAATACCACGATAGTTGCGCAGGCGGACTGGCAGTCTGCCACGCAACCCAGTCCCTTAAAGACCTAACGAAAAGTTAAAGCACACTAAAAGGAAAATGAGTTAGAAGCTCGCCTTGCGGCGCAAATATTTCCACGATCATCCGATCGGTGATGGGAAGATTTCCTGTATCGATATTTATACGGTAGACGCGCTCATCATATGGCACATCGGCCGGTACGCCAATCATCTCAACGGATTGTGGAACGATCTCCCGCGCCTGCAGGCCGTTATAGGCACGGATGCGGAACTTCAGGTTGAGCAGCAATTCCTGGGGATCGCCGGCTACATCCACTGAAGAGTCTGGTCCTTCAACAAAAATTTTTCGCAGGGATGCGGTAATACGAAAACTAAATCGCTGGGGAAATTGCCGGACGGCTGTACCGTCGGCCGAGACAAGCTTTTTATGTAAGCCCTCCGCCACGCGTTGGGCGCCTTCCAACTCCGGACATTCGATCAGGCCGATCAGGGAAAGCGTGGCTTTCGATGGCTTGAGCACCATCACGGCATACCCGGCGGGCATGTTGGAATGCATGCCGGACACAGGTTTCGGCGAGTTTCTTGCCGCGGCGGCAACACAAAAACCGGCAACAATCAAGAGAAGACCACTAAGGATTGCTCGGGGATTCATGGCAGCTCTTTCCGGCTTCCGGCGTGTGGCGTGAAACGGCCCGGCATGATACACAAGAAGCTCATCTGATGAGAGAAGGATAGAGAGAAAAAAGATGCTTCGGCTCCTCTGTTTTACTGCCCATCCTGACGACGAAGCCGGCAGCTTTGGCGGCACTCTGCTGCGCTACGCCGAACGCGGCGTGGAAACGCATGTAATTTGCCTTACGCCCGGGCAGGCGGCCACGCATCGGGGCACGGCCAAGTCTGACGACGAGCTTTCCGCCGCGCGCCGCCTGGAATTCAGCGCTGCCTGCAAATTGCTGAAAGTAAGCAGCGGCAGCGTCCTCAATTATCCCGACGGAAAGCTCGATCGCCAGGATTTTTATGCAGTCGTGGCCGATCTGACTCGCCGCGTCCGCGAGCTGCGCCCGCATGTGGTGATGACCATGGGGACTGAAGGCGCTATTACGGCGCATCCTGACCACTCCATGGTTTCTGTCTTCACCACCATGGCCTGCCATTGGGCCGGACGAACAAACCGATTTGCCGACCAACTCGAAAGCGGCCTTACACCACATCGCATGCAGAAGCTTTATTACGCTACGGCGTTGTTCACCATGCCCGACCGGCAGCCGGTGTCATTGTCGCCTACCACGGCGATCATCGAACTAACGCAGCATGAAATTGACGCCAAGATCGCGGCTTTTAAGCTGCATACGTCGCAAGCACCGCTTTTTGGATTTTTTGAAGAGACGATCCGCAGACGCGGCAAGACAGAAGTGTTTCACCTGGCCAACACCATCAAGCCCAGAAAGCTGGAGATGGAAACGGATTTGTTTGCGGGAGTGGAGGAATCGCCGTGATCGCCGTCATCGCGCGTGATCGGGAAAAAGCAAAATCTCACCACGGAAACACGGAGGCGCGGAGAAACCAGAGAAATAGCCACGAATTAACGCGAATAACGCAAATCCAAAATTGAATTTCTTCTTTTATCGATTCGTGTATTTTCGCGTATATTCGCGGCTCACTCTTTTTTCTTCCTTTGCGGCCTTCGCGTCCTTTGCGGTTGATCTTTGGCTAATTGCTAATTGCCAGTTGCTCATTTCGCCAATGGCTTAATGATCTCGCTCAGCACGTCCGGCTTGGATTCATCACGCACCATGTGAGCGTACTTCTCACCATCGTGATAGTTCAGCGTGAACGTTTTGTAATAATCGCCGTTCATCACCAGCAGTTCAAGGTTCGGGCCATTTCCCTTGCCTGCTTTGAGGCCATCACGCAAGATGTCTGGATCGAACTTCCTTCCATTCACAGCAATCAGCGTAGTTCCCGGCGCGATTCCTGCTTTCCACGCAGGACTGTCAACAATCACGTCGTGAATGCCGCCCTTATCATCCAGTGACAGGCCGATGGAGAAACGCGCATCCACCGCTTTGCGAACCTGCTCCATGGCTTTGGTGAATTCGCTGGGCTTGTCGTCATAGACCAGCTTCCAGCCGCTATTAGTGATGCCGCCCAGCGGAGCGCCAGGGCCGAATGTGTCCAGGCGATCGCGCAGAAATTTTGCCCAGTCGTATGGTGTGACTTCGTTGAGCGTTTTCACCACGTCATCAAACGTGTAAGTGATGACCTTGGGCGGAGTGTTCCCGCCGCCGTGGAAGATGTGGCAAAAATCGTTGATCGACTTCTGGCCTTTAGTCTGCTGCCGGATAACCGTGTCCGCTTCCAGCCAGATCAGGAAGCCCTCAGGATAGTAGTCCACGCTACGGCGCCAGCTTTCGAACTCAGGCGCGGCGTTATAAAGAAGCTGCGCGGCGTCTGCCGTGTCCTGCAGAGGACGCCACGAACGCCCCGGCGTATGGTCCAGGCTCGCGGCTGTTTCAGCGGTTTCATCCAGGAATTGTTGCTTGGTCCACAGGCCCGCGCGCGGCGCAAGAATATCTCCCAGATATTGCGTAAGCCCTTCATAGACCCAGAGCAAATCGCCTTCCATGGGAACTTGATAGTCCGGCGTGGCCAGCCCCTTGGGACGGCGATATTTGCCGTTCCATGAATGCGTCATCTCGTGCGGCAACAAGTCGCCGGAAAGCCAGCGTGCATCGTCATCGATCATTGTGCGCTCGGCCACGCGATCATCGCTGGACTCATGATGTTCCAGCCCAAAGTGGGCCGTGTGATCGCTCAAGGTCACAAGAAAGTGGTAATCGCGATAGTGGCGCGCGCCGTAGAGAGCGCCAGTTTCGGCAATCAAGTGCTTGTACTGATCGATAGTCTGCTGCGGCATGTCCAAAGCTGCGTCGCCATCAGCAACTTCATCAATGTAATGCTGGATCGGCCCATCAGGCGTGAGCGGAATACGGCGAAAGTGCGCTCCGGCCAGCACTGGCGAGTCAATCAGCGTAGTTAGTGATACCTGCTGGAAATTTATTTGCCCGCCGCTCTCACCGGCCACCGGCAACGCGGTGCCATACTTCCAACCCACAGGCAGCTTGAGCGACGCAATGACCGGAATGTCATCCGTATGCTTTCCGGGAACATACAGAACAACCTGGTTCCAGCTAAGCATGTTGAGCTGCGTCGTAGCAGACGCGGCCGACGAAAAGCCTTCCGGCGGCGCAGGCATCACCACGTCCAGCTTTGCTTCAAGCATGCTTATGCCTTGCGGCACCGTGACGTGTATTGTGTACATCTCATCCAGATCGCGCCGCCAGGTGAGCCTCTTTCCATTGGCGAAAAACATCAGGCCGGTCAAATCGGTAATCGGGCCGGTCGGGCCGTGCTCGCCGGGAATCCATTTAGGGTAAACAAGTTTTACGTCGCCCGCGGAGACGGGAATTTCCATCTGCGCATGCAGGATCTTTTCCGGCGCGTGTGTTGCGTCGACCATTAACTTGATCGGCTGTGAAGGCGCTGCGCTGGCAGCCGATTGCGGTTTGTGCTTTTGCGCAGGACTTGCGATCGCGGCAATGAGTAAAACGAAAAGAGCCGTGTGGCGAAAAAAGTTTGACATGGATTGAGTTCTTCTCCCTCTGGAGCGAACTAAGACTAAAGAAGCCGTAGAGGGAAGGCAAGCAGGACCATTAAGCACAAAGGACACGAAGGAGCACAAGGGGCATTTTCTGAAATCCCGAAACTGCGGTTCTTGCAGGTGAGGGATCTCTATGACGTCGAGAGTCCTCAATCGCCACACCTTAAGTCGGGTTTGCTGATACGGATCTCTCACTCCGCTCGAGATTTTAGGAAAAAGTCGCTTCGTGTCCTTATGGTGGTTACTGCTTTTTCTTTTTGGTTTTAGATGAAGTGTCCGGCTGCGCGCCGGTAACGCTGGCCAGCACGTGATCAAACGCTTCTTTCGCCGTCATCTCTTTGCTGCGGCTTTTGTTGCCGCGATATTTGTGCTCGCTGTTGCAGGTACGGCAGCGCGTCTGCAGTACTTCTTCGCCCATCATGGAAACAATTGAATGGTCAGTAGTGCGTTTGCAGCGTGAACAGTGATCGTCAATATCGTCGCCAAGTCGCATGAAGTTTCTCCTTTTTATGAATGCGCCAAAGGCGCTAGCCTGGCGGTAAAGTGCCGCAGGAATGGCGCTCCGGAAATCAATTTGAGTCCTTGAATCTGGCGGCGCTGGTTCCACACATCAAGCACCACTTCCACAACATAATCAATGTGGCTTTGCGTGTAAACCCGCCGGGGAATGGCCAGCCGGACCAGGTCCATTCTGGCCTTGTCCATAAACATGAGCGTGCCAATTTCCACTGGGCGTATGCCGCCTTCCAGATAAAGCTCATTAGCCAGCGCCACTGCGGGAAATTGCTCCGGAGGAATATGCGGCAGAAAAGCGCGCGCGTCAATATAGATGGCATGTCCGCCGGGCGGCTGCACAATGGGCACGCCCTGCTCGGAAATATGGCGTCCCAGGTAGGCCGTGGAGGCGATGCGGTACCGCAGATAATCCTCGTCCAGCGCTTCCTGGATGCCTATGCCAATGGCTTCGAGGTCGCGCCCTGCAAGCCCGCCATAGGTCGGGTATCCTTCGGTCAGGATCAGGAGGTCTTTTTCCTGCTGCGCCAGGCCGTCGTCATTAGTGCACAGAAAGCCGCCGATGTTCGCCATGCCGTCCTTCTTGGCGGACATGGTGCAGCCATCGCCCAGAGCGAACATCTCTTGCGCGATCTCCTTGGGCGTTTTGTCCGCATATCCAGCTTCGCGCTGCTTGATAAAGTAGGCGTTCTCGGCGAAGCGGCAAGCGTCAAAATAAAGCGGTATGCCGTGCTTGTGGCAGAGTGCGCTCACGGCACGCGCGTTTTCCATAGAGACGGGCTGGCCTCCGCCTGAATTGTTGGTTACCGTGAGCATCACCACGGGCACGCGTTCGCGGCCCACGCGCGCAATCAATTGCTCCAGCGCAGTCACGTTCATGTTGCCTTTAAACGGATGCACAGATTTCGGAAGCCGGCTTTCGTCGCACGGCAGGTCAACCGCTTCCGCGCCCACAAACTCCACATTGGCCCGCGTGGTGTCAAAGTGTGTGTTGTTGGGGACTACCTCGCCCTTCTTGCACATTACGCCGAACAGGATCCGCTCTGCCGCGCGCCCCTGATGCGTGGGAATGACATGCTTGTAGCCAAAGATGTTCTGTACGGAGTCGCGGAAACGGATAAAACTTGGGCTGCCGGCATAGCTTTCATCGCCGCGCATGATGCCCGCCCACTGCTCGGTGGACATGGCGCCGGTCCCGGAATCGGTAAGCAAATCAATGAGGACGTCTTCAGCGGCCAGGAGAAAGAGGTTATAGTTCGCTGCCCGGAGAAGGCTCTCACGCTGCGCGCGCGTGGTCCAGCGCAGGGGCTCTACGCTTTTTATCCGGAAGGGTTCGATGATGGTAGTGATCGGCATAAGAAGGTACTCTTATTGTCCTGCGAAAAGGCCTTCCGTGTCCTGGTTTATGATTAAATCTCTATCGTGCCTCTTCCACAGCGCGGCAAATTTATCACTTTTGAAGGCCTGGACGGCGTGGGCAAATCCACGCAGATGGAAAACCTGGCTGCGCACCTGCGCCAGCGTGGGATAGACCTGATCACCACGCGCGAGCCGGGCGGTACCGCGTTGGGAGAAAAGCTGCGAAGTGTGCTGCTCAGTTCGCGCACTGAAGGCTTGTCGCCTCTGGCGGAACTGGGTCTGATGTTTTCCGATCGCGCACAACACATTGACGAACAAATTCTCCCCGCCCTCGAATGCGGGCAATGGGTCTTGTGTGACCGCTTTACCGATTCCAGTGAAGCTTACCAGGGCGGAGGCCGCGAACTTGGCAGCGAGATTGTGCTGCAACTGCATAAAACATTGTGTCGCGATCTTCAGCCTGACCTGACCATCCTGATGGTCTCCGACGTGGCGCGTACCGTGGCGCGCGCCCGCCGCAGAAATGTGGAGCAATCCAAGACGATGGCGGACGACGAGAACCGCTTCGAAAAAGAAAATCGCGCGTTCTATAACCGCGTGCTGGCTGCCTACATGGCCATTGCCAAGCGCGCGCCACATCGCGTGGTTCCCGTAGATGCAGCCGATCCCATCGCGGAAGTCCACAAAAAAATTGTTGCCATCGTTGAAGAACGCTTGTTCGCAGACAAGCCTCTCTCAAAACAAAAGATGCTCTGAGATGTTCCCTGATCAAATGAAAAGAGGCCCGCCGAAGCGGGCCTCACTTTCAGGACGAACGCCGGGAACTTACCAAAGCCCGGGAATTGAGATACGCTACCTTCCTACAACAAAAAGGTGGCCATCGTTTTGTGAGTAGATTCTTCCGCTCCCGTCCATGGACGCCGGCGTGTAAGCCGCGCCAATGGCAAGCTGTTGGAAGATATGCTGGATGAGGGTGCCTCCCTGGCCAATGGCGTAGAGATTGCCGTCTTCACTGTTGGCATAAACCACGCCATTTGCGTCCACCACGGCCGCGTTCACGCACCATTCAAAACCGTTCGGATGGTCGGAAACGCAGGTAATCGTTCCGTCCGGATTGCGGGTGCAACTTTGCGTGTTGGTGTTCTGGAAGCTCCACTCCATGTTGAGATTGGGGTTCAGTTGCGAAACAAAATACTGTTCCGGTCCCAGGAATGAAGCGTTGGGGTTGGAACGTTCCGGGCACCAGTTAGGATCAAGGCAATAATCGCCAAACCCTGCTCCGCCGTAATGATTGTTCTTGAATACGACTGAGTAGGTCCCGCCGTGAGGATAAATTGCCGGCGTGTTGTCCCAGCCAAAGCCGAAGGAATTCAGGAAGTCACCGTTCGCGCTGAAATGCAACATGTGTCCTTGGGCCCAGTTATAGGCGGTGTAAGCGCCATAGAAAATGCTTCCATCGGGCGCAACCGTCGGCGAAGAGGACGAGTCATCCAGCACGCGGGCCGGAGGCGGTTCATTAGTTGCCGGATCCACGCCCAAGGTCGCACCGGCAGCGCATCCACCGTTCGCCCCCGCCCCACCCGGGTTGCCGATGGCGAAGCTCACGCCGCAACCATCGTTCAGCCGTCCGCGGAATGAAGCCGCCCACTTGCCGGTCATGTTGGAATTTACCGCGACCAGGTAGTTGTAACGGGAAACCAGGTGGGCCTTGGCAATGGTGTAAATGGTTCCATCAGGAGCAATTGCCGGAGCAATATTCAACGCCGCGCGCTCGGTGCCGCAAGCAGTAGTCTGCGGGTTAGCGTTCGGCTGTGGCGGCCAGGGTAGCTGTGCCGGGCTAAAGGATACGTTGCAGCGGCCATTCGCCGGTTGTGGCGCTTCACCCTTGATCTGCGCCTGTGAGAACAATGTGGTGTAGCTCACCTTTGTGACCACGTCACTGGGCGTGACTTTGACCAGCCAGGAACCGACCACATCGTCGCCCACAAAGCCCGTTATATTGTTCTGCGTGACCTGAACAACGTTGTAATAGACGTTTCCGCTCGAATCTGCGCTGATGGGCGAAGCCGTGAACGTGTTGGGATTGATAGTGGTCCCGAAGGGGTTGATGCGCTTAACCACCGCGCCGGTGGATTTGTTGATCTTGAAGATTGTGCCGCCCTGGCCCGGATCATAGAGAAATCCATTGGCTAACGCAGCGTGATATACCGGTTCCCAGAACAGGCTGGAAGATCCTGGGGCGAACCAGTCTGTGTTAAAGGTCCATTGTTTCACCAGCGTGCCGCCCTGCCAGCTGTATTTATTCTGGTGCCATTTCTGGGTGCTGTACGTGCTGTTGCTGTAGGTTCCATCCTTGGACTCGATGAAAACGTCATTGCCATCGACCAGGGGCACCTGATAGTGCACCAGCAGATCACCAGTTGCATTGGGATCGGCTTTCTCGGCGTCAATGTTGAAATCGTAAATGAGGTTGACAATATTCTGGTTCAGAGGCTGGCCCACTACGCCACCGTCGAAGAGCGTATGCTGGGAATTCAAGCCCCATTGCGCCCAATCCGGGGGCTTGCTGGGCGCAACAAGTTGCGCCCCTGCGCTCACTGACAGGAAGGCGAGCAATCCCGCCAGAAGACATGCACTTGCAAGAACTTTCCGCTTCGATAGAACTAGATTCATTTTGTACCACCTTGTCTTGGAATGTTTACAACTTGGCCAGGTACTGGTGAATGGTTCCAGCAGGCTGCCTTACACCCACTGCAAAGGAAGTGAGGACGACTAAAGTGGTGCTGGTTTTCAAGCGTTCAGTCGTTCAGTCAACCTGCTTCGTGCAAACAGCCAGGGACTAGCATCCGGGCTGTAAAAAAAACCGGCCCGCAGCTTACTACCAGTGCAGCTGGAAAATTAGAAGAACATAATCTGTTCGGAATTCGTAAATTTCCCGAAAAGCTGCACAATAAAACGTGCAAAAACATACAAAAAACTGGATTAACGGTTTCGAGCGGCTACGAATTGGCAGAAGGAAGCAACGGCAGCAGGATTGACAACAACGTTATTCCATGGCTGGCTATGTGAAGCGAACGAGGGCCTTGTGCAAGATATGAGATTTCTTAGCCGTTGGTTTCGGGCTTTCGGAAGAGTCCATGGTTATAGGCGAATCATGCCTCATCATTAGAGACGCCCAATGAGAACGCAAATTACAGTCTTCGCGGGCAATTTCTCAGTATCTTGTTATTGCCTCCCGAAACTTACTTCATGGTGACGTTTAGTGCAGTGGTCAAACCCGTATTCACGGTCGCGCTGGTGCTCACGCCGGCGAAGCCCGGAGCTGCCACCGTGACCGTGTAGCTTCCAATAGAAATCCAGCTTGAAGTGAATGCTCCGGCGCCATCGGCGGTAATGGTTTTATTCAGGCGCAGCTTGCCTCCGGTAAAAGTCAACGTAGCGCCCGCGACCGGCGCTCCAACGCTGTTCAGCACGTGTCCGCTGATCTGGCCCGCAGTGGAGATGAATATCTTGGTGGGGCTGGGCTGTTCAAGTGCGTCCACCGTTGAGGTGCCGGTGCGTGCGTCGCTCATCCAGCCGGGTTTGCCTGCCGTGATTGCCAGCGATTTGCGCGCATTGGCGGGAATCGTGAAGTTGCCATTGGCGTCCGTGACTGCGGAGCCGCCGCTATAAGCCACCGTCACTCCCGCTGCGGCGGAGCAATCAATAGCGCTCTTCGCTTTGCCGGAGATCGTCCCTGCCGCCGTTGACACCCCGGGATTGTGATACGGCACTGTGAACTGATTGTGATCGTCCGTCATGAAGCTATCGAGATATGGAGAATAAGAAGTCACGCTAACGCGATTCAAGGACGGCGAGATCCTCATGATGCGCAGATAGCCACCTCCGCCCAAGGGATCGGACTGATAGTCGGAGAGAATCTGATTTACCAGGTTGCCGTTCAGTCCCAGGTCCATGCGCCGTCCGGTGCCGTCACCCTGCACCACATGGCCGCTCAACACGAGGTGAATGTTGGGATATTTGCGCACCAGCTTCCACCACATATCTTCGCCGTTATTGTCTTGCCCCACGCCAAAGCTGCCCGCGCTGTTCAGGTCACAACCGGAAATGCGCGTATTGTCCATGTAGGTGAACATGTGTGTGACGATGATGGCGTCTTTATCCTGATTGGCTTTCAGGATGGCATCAGCCCAGGCGAGAGCTGAGTCGCGCGCGGCAAATTCCAGCACGATGATCAGGTAATTGCGTCCGTTGACCGTGATCACGCCGTAAAAATTCTCATTGCTGCCGGCAGGAAAGCTGCCCTTATACCAAGCCGCTCCGGTATAGCGCGCAGGACCAAAGAAAGAATTAAAGTTTTTGGTGGAAGCGGTGCGTCCCGCAGGATTGTTCTGGTCATAATCGTGGTTCCCGATCGCCATCATGTAAGGCACCTTGCCGCTCAGCAGGCGCACTGCTGCGTCAGCATTCTGCCATTGCGTGAGGTCGCCGCCTGCGTCCACGATGTCTCCCAGTCCAACCACCAGTTGAATGTTCTGGTCTTGAACGTGATTGGCGATCCACTGCGTTTGCGCGGCAAATATCTGGGGATTCAGCGACGAATAGAACTGCGTATCCGGCAGCGCGACGATGGTGAATTCGTCCACTGGCGTAGGCGAAGGTGCAGGAGTCGGCAAAGGAGTGGGCGTTTGCGCGCTCAACCAGCCGGCCAGGGAGAGAACAGCTACGACTACAAGGCGGGAATTTCTCTTCAACATGCCACAAGAGTACGCACAGGAGAAACGGAAGCAATAAGGCTTTTGACCTGAGCAGGGTTAAGGCAACTAACCTTAGAAATACATCCTTTTCTTCGCGTTTGCTTCTAACTATTTATTGCAAGTCTCTTGTTCCTTCTACAACTCATAACCTCTTGGGACTCATAAAGGATTCAGGCATGAAGGTGACATCGGACCGGATTAAGGCCAGGGCTCAGCAGCTTCGCAATAACGGCTTCAAGTTAAGCGGCAGCATGGTACGTTCAACGCTGGAAATGAATGCCGGAGCCAGAACATTGCATCCCCAGAAAGAAACTTCTGCTGTCGGGGAAGAAGAAAAAGCTGAGAGCGCTGCAACCAAGCAGAAAGACACCGAAGCCGCCTGACGCCAATCGAGAAAAGACAATCGCTAAATTTCTGAATGAATAACAGGAAACCTATGCCCAAAACTGAGCGCAGCCAAAATTACCGTGCCAACGGTCGTTCCAACGTAAGAGTGCTTCACTTTCCCGCCACCACGCCCATGCCGGCTCCCAGCGATGGCGACGCCGATGCGCTGGCCGATTCCATCCGCAAGGCCTGGACGCAGAAATCTTCAAACACAAGACAGGCTTCCGGTTCCAATCCGGGACAGCTGCGGCTGGTAGACGGAAAAATCTAGTTCAGGACCGTTACTTGCCGGCGTACATCTCCGCGGCTTCTTCCGCCATGAGCTTCCGGTTAGCATCGGGATCGATCACCCGCATGTTATCCCAGTCATAAGCAAACTCTTTGCCACACTTCAGGCATACAAAATACGTTCCAGTAATGGCGGCGACATTTGACCGCGGCTGGCCCTTGCGGCAGGTAATGAGCGGCGTGCACTTTTTATGACGGCAAGGGAATACCCTGGACCACGCCAGTTCCACAAATTCGATGAACACAGACACCTCTCGTAAGGGGAGCCTCGGAGGGTGACGCTGCAACCTCTAAACACGTTCAATTGGGACGGGGAACTCCCTTGCCGCAATCATGAATGGAATTTGTTAGGCAGCGATTAGAGGTCTGTTAAAAAACCTAAGGATTTAATGATTTTGCAGAAGGCGATCTAGAGGAATGTGTCTTGGAAAAATCGGCCTAAAAAATTACTAGGTGGATACGGCTTCCGGGTCCATATCCACCTATTTAGCAGTCGACGGATGAGCCTGCTTCTGTAGTAGTAGAGTCAGAAGGTCTGCCGAAAATATAGGGTTGGCGGAAAAAAATCAATAAATTCCACAAAAAACAGTTAAGAGTATTACTTTCAGCAGTTTACAAAGACAGCAAGCCGGAGGATTCATGACATCCGGCTGCCGATTCATGTTTAGAATGGCTCCATGCCGTTTTCTGACTTTCAGGGCAATGCGGCGACCGTCCGCCAGCTGCGAGAGATGCTGGATCGCGATCGGTTCCCTCATGCCGTGATCCTGGCTGGCCCACAGGGCGCCGGAAAGTACACTTTGGCCCTGATGGTCGCCCGAACCATGAATTGCCTTGATCCGCGCCTGACTGACGGGTTGCCGGATTTCTGTGGCGTCTGCTCGAACTGTACCCGCATTGGCCAGGCTGAAGACCTGGAAAGCCGCTTTGCTGAGGCCGTGGAAGCCCGCGAAGGGCTGCGCGAAACAGACAAGCGCGAAACCCGCATCCTGGTGCAAACGCATCCTGACGTTTTGGTGGTGCCTCCTGATCCGCCGCAGATGATGATCAAAGTTGACCAGGTGCGGCAGGTGATCCAGACCGCGCGCTACAAGCCGCAGGAAGCGCGACGGCGCGTATTCATCTTTGTGGATTCGGCGTTCATGAAAGAAGCGGCCAACGCGCTGCTGAAAGTACTGGAAGAGCCGCCGGATTTCGCCACGCTTTTCATTCTCGTCCGCAACCCCGGAGAATTATTGCCGACCATCCGCTCGCGTTGTGTGATCTTCAGCCTGAGCGCTCTTCCAAATTCCGAAATTGAGGTTTATCTGGAGAAATCACGTCCAGAATGGAACGCTCGGCAGCGCCAGCTGGTGGCCCGACTGAGCGGCGGGGCCGTGGGTCGGGCGCGGACGCTCAACCTGGAAGAATACATGGCGGCGCGCAAGGACGCACTCACGCTGCTGGTAACGGCCATCCGATCAGGCGAGCATTCTGACCTGTTCCGCACCACGGAAACATATCGCGCGGGCGGTGAAGGCAAGGAAAAGACAGATCGCCTGCTGAGCGCTGTGTATGGACTGCTCAAAGACCTGCTGGCGCTGGTATCGAATGCGCCGGAGCTGGTCCGCAACACGGATATCGCGGCGGAGTTGAAGTCGCTGGCTAGCGCCGTCGATTTCAACTGGATCACACTGGCGAACTATCAATTAGGACAAGTCCAGAGCGGAATGCGCCGCAACGTTCTGCGGCCGCTATCGTTGGACGCGTTTGCGTTGGCGCTGGAACGATGACCGCTGTCGCCTGATGGTGCAAGGCTTGTGTTCGACAAAAAACAGACACTCGCGCGCAGGGTGATTGACCTTTCAGGCAATTGAAAGCTACCCCGCCGTGTGGTACGGTTACAGCATTAACCCGCACTGAATTCTCGCTCACATTTTCTGGGATTCAGCTCGGCCAGCCGAGCCGGTTCTTATGTTGCCGGTGCAGTTTTTGATTCTAGCGGGACGGAATAATTATGAAGGATGGAATGGATTCAACAGCCGCTCGTCAAGCTCCCGAGCGTACCCAAGAGGAAGAATTTGTCAGCCGGAAATTAATCCGGCCCTCATTGAGTTCGCCAGCTCCACGCACTGAACCAGTCTCAGAACGTCGTGAGCGGCTGGAACGCACAGACCGTGCTCCGTCTTCCGCAGTGCGCCGCAACGGCCCACCCGAGCAGACCCACGCTGAAAACTACTATTACCAGAAACAGATCCAGGGCAAAACGCCCGTGGTGGTGGTGATGAAAGACGGCGAAGAAGTGCAGGGATGCATCGAGTGGTATGACCGCAACTGCATCAAGTTGACCCGCAACAGCGGTTCTGCCCTGCTGATCTATAAGCCTTCCATCCGCTATATCTACAAAGCCGGCGAAGGCAAACCTTAACCGCAGGAATGCATTCCATCTGGCCCGAGTTCACGGGTTTTCTTGCGCGCAACTGGCAGGAACTTGTGGGCTCGCTCACCGGCGCTCTGTGCGTATGGCTGCTGGTAAAGCAAAATATCTGGAACTGGCCCATCGGGATCACCAACAACGTTTTCTACATCATTATTTTCTATAAGTCCGGCTTGTTTGCCGACGCCGGTCTGCAATTTGTCTACATTGCCATTGCAATTTATGGCTGGTGGAACTGGCTGCATGGCGGATTGCAGCACGGCGAACTTGAAGTAAAAACCGCTTCAGCTTCCGGCGTTGTGGGATATCTGGCGATGGCCGCCGCCGCGACCGCGATTCTCTATTGGGTGCTCAGGCGTTTTACGCCCAGCACCGTGCCTTTTGCCGATGGCCTGACCGTCGCGCTCTTTCTCACTGCGCAGTTCATGATGTCAAAAAAGATCGTGCAGAACTGGTGGTTCTGGATTGTGGGCGACGTGCTTGTCATCGGCCTCTATATTTACAAACAGCTCTATCTCACGTCGGCGCTGTACGCGTTCTTTCTGGCGATGTGCATCGCGGGTCTGCTGGAGTGGCAGAAGGCATCAAGGCGGGTGGCAGTGGCAGCCGCGTGAGATCTTCACCGCGGAGACGCGGAGGCGCGGAGAAACCCCAAAGAGAAATTTGCAGATCGAGCCGGCAGCACAGTTGAACGCCAAAGAGAAGGACAGCGAGAAAGAGGCGGCCTAAGATAGCGCTACGCTGCTCTGCGGGCCGGTGTTGACTCGCACAGCAGCCGAAAGCGTTCCTGTGCCGATTCCACCCTTAAACTCTTAGCGAGTCGAAACTTCACCGGCACCCTACAGATTGCGCATGCGGGAAAATAATTTCCTTTGAGCAAAGCGATGCCACTGCCCAAGGCGTGGGGTCGGTGGGAAATTTTGTAGTGCCCGCTTGTTGAAACGATCTGTCCGCTATGGAATGTACTCTCGCGGTTTTGAATTCTCATGATGCTCTCCTGTGACGTATGAATTCCGCAGACAACTGGTGCCGGCTTGAGAAAAGGTGGCTGCCCCTTTCTTAAAGCGGCAACTTGAGCGATTCACCGGTGTGGCCAGATCGGCCGGTGCGTCGGATGCCAGGAGTTGGTATCTCTATTTCAGGCTATTCCATATCACCAGGTAAAGCTGTTCATAAGTGCACGTTGCCATCATTCAATTTCGCATGGTTAGATCGAGAATCTCACGCACTTTTCCACCCTTTTACAGAAGATGAAAAACAAGCGCCAGCTTCTGCGAAGAATGGGGCGCCTGGCGGCGCAAGATCCTTACTGTTTATCTTCATCACTTGCCTTCATCGGCGGAAGGACCGTAGATCGCTGGAACTTTCTCTTCGTTCAGTCGCAGATAAACCGTCAACTGTTCGCGATGGTGCGCCATGTGGTTTAACACGCCGTCACGCACCGCTTCATAACGCGTCTGCTCACTCATGAGCTTGCCTGCGTTGAGCATGCGCCACTTGGTGTTGAACAAATGATCGTCAGTAGTTTTCTGCAGGACCTCGCGGCCTTTCTTCAGGCTGGCTTCAAACTGCTCCAGCAGATCGCGACGGGTTTTCCATTCTTGCGGCTTGAACTTGGGCCCGCCCGGCGGATTGATGTCGAGTTCGTCCATGTTCACCACCATTTCCAGCCATGCCGGAATGGTCGCGACAATCGTCGCCAGCGGGCCAAGCGGCATCGATTTCGGGTGGGGCTTCCAGTCATTCTTTCCTTCCGGAACGCGTTCCAGCGTTTTGCGAATTCCAACAGCTTCGCGATAAAGCTCAGACAATAAAAGTTCTGTGATCTTCATTTAGGCGTTCTCCTCGCCTGTGGTTAGATGCGGCTTAGTGGGAATATTCATCTGTAGTAGAATCTGCCTGTCCCCCAAAAGGTCGAACTGCCTGTGAAGTTCCATTCCTTCTTTTGTGCATCGCTAATCTTGGTTATGGCCGGACCGATTTTGCCCGCATTCGCGCAGCAGCAGCCCGATGCCTCTCCCGATGAGTACCGAGTGTACGAAGCCGTTTTCAACCTCATGGATCACATCCCTGCGAACGACCCGCATGTCACAATTTTCAAGGTGACACTCAACAGCAAATGCGGTGAGGATGCTTATCCCGCCCCTCTTGTGAATGACTGCACGTTTCTGTGGATCAAGCCTGACACGGCGGAGAGCGTCAAGCTGCTGCTGCAAGAAACGTGGGCGGGCATGGAAAATGCGACATGGTCAGACTTTAAAGAAAAGAATGCCGAGAGCATTAACTTGCATGAACCGATTGCGACTCCCTGGAAGCACAAGCTGACTGGCCCTGGAGATGATGCACCAAAAGGGTGGGAATCTCCGGACCTGGCAATCTTTCTTTCTCGAGTGGGGTTCAACAAGAAAAGAACAGAAGCGATTGTTTATGTGCTCATGTTTTCATATATGAACCAAGTGTCCACAGCAGGCGACTATTTTCTCTTTCGAGTGGATAAAAAGGGCCATTGGGAAACGAATGGCAGGGCAACCTATTTCACCACAGATAAGGATTGATTTTTATGTGCCGCACCTACGGCGCTTAATTTCGATTTGCCCGCTTAACCCACGCTTCCGGCTTCGCGTTGCTCGCCTTCAGCATGGGCTAACCTGCCGACACGCCTCCGGCGCTGGGTATCGTTGCGATTGCAGTGTCATCGCCGACAGGGCTGCGGGTGGTCACTTACCCAGGTATCGGATCGCCGCATTCAGCGCATCCAAGCCCGCTGATTGGGCCGTTGGCTCAAAACGGCGGTCGGTTGTGGTCACCTGACTTTCATTGGTCCCGATTTTGCTATCCGTCTTCTTGTTCCATTGGAAGCTTAGCTGGTGAGCAGTATTCATGCTTGCCACCACGGCTTTGGCGCTGGCGGTGATATAGCTCTCAGAATTCAACCCTACCGCGGTCATTCCGCTAGCAAGATACCGCATCATGACGCCTTTGCCGGTGGCATAATCGGCGGCAAAGCCGGTCCCAAAGTCACCGTTGAGCGGCGCTTCATGAAGCACGGTTGAGGTATCAAACAGCCAACTGATTCCTTGAACCATCCAGAGGGCCATATCCTTCGCGTTCTGTGGGAATGTGGGATCCTGTTGTTTGATGATCGGAAGCGGCTGAATAGCCTTCCATGAATTCAAAACCGCCGCCAGGCCGCCTAAAAGCAAACCCTGATCGCCTGTCCAAAGCTGCTTATCGTAAAAAGGAGGATTTCCCTGGTTGTAATCTGCATTCGCCGGATCAATAGGACGTTCATAAACCACAATGAACTTGGTGGACCCAGAAGGCTGCAGGCAGCGAAAGAGTCCCTGCTGTTGGCCGGGAAGCGGACACTCTTTTTGCTTCTGCAGATAATTGACGAACCAGTTTCTGAACCAGAGGTACTGATTGGCCGTTGCGTTTAAGAAACCCGGCTCATTGGTGCTTTGAAAGAGGCGGGCGGAAAGCACAAGGAACAACCCGTTGGTGACAGTATTCTGTACCCCATTGCCCTCAGGAGGATGGTTCCAACAGCCTCCCGCAACCGGGCCTTTCTGTGGCGGCTGAACTGAGCCATTTACTTTTTGCGAATAGGAGCCGAGCGCTGTCCAGCAGTCACGCGCAACTTGCAGACAATCAGCCTGCGTTATTTTGGGCGCTTTTGCTCCCTTAAAGATCTCAGCGAAGTGTTGATGGATCTTTGTAAATGTGATGCCCCACCAGCCGTAGTCGTCCCACCAAACGACGGGGCTATCCTCGCCGTGCCCGTTCTGGTCCTTATAGACCGTACGGAAATATTCATAGCCCTGCTGAATCATGTCCTGCACTTGTGATCGTTGGTCCGGGAGGTCACCCCATGTTCGCGAACTCTGGATGATGAAATCAGTGCAGGTATCAAGTGTGTTGGCAGTGTGCCAGAAGTCGTTTTTCGAGTAGTCCTTGCCGCAAAATACTGGCCATGAAACATCGTGAAGGCGCTTGAAGACTGCTAGCACGTCGTCTTTGTAACTCATGATGAATCTCCTTACTCAATCAACATCCCGCACAGGCTTGCGCAAAGAGCGCGAAAAGCCCAGACAGGCATTATGCTCTTTTCAGCAAGGGTAAGGAGCAGGGGGTGAAGGGCGCCTCGAATCAGAACGAGGGTCGTACCGAGCAAACCTCTTCGGTGCCGTGCCGCACCTACGGCGCTTAACTTCAATTTGCCCGCTTACCCACGCTTCCGGCTTCGCGTTGCTCGCCTTCAGCATGGGCTAACTTCGCTGCGTCTCCGGCGTTGTAAATCGTTGATCGCGACATAATCGCCAGAGCAAAATGGCCTCTGCGAAAAATGCACACCTGCCGCACGCGGGGCCTTACAGATAATTTCTTATTGAAGGGAATCCCTCAAAGCGCGTAAAAGTAACCTGACGGATGTGTAGGGCGGAAGGTGGATACCCGCCTATAATTTAAAACTGTGCATATGACGTGGAAACACTTTTGCTTTGCCGTAGCCGCCGGGTTTGCGACGACGACCTTTGCATTCGGTGATGTCAAGGCCATACAGAAAGACAAATTGCCTCAGGATCCGGCATTTCAATCCGTTTATGCGGATATGGCCAAAACTGAATATATGGTGAAACAGTGGAGTCCTGAGTGGCGCTACAACGTGCCGAAGAATGACGTTCTTTCCCTTCTGCACAAGGACCTTGATCTTTTGCAAGAGCGGGCCAAGGAACTGCCTGACAATGAGGAATTGCAGTTGCTGGTTGGGCTGGCGGCACACTACTCATACAATCTCGACGTGCGTGGCACCTTTGAGATTGCAATGGATGCTTTTGATAAAGCTCATAGAACAAATCAAAACGATTACAGGCCGGCATGGTTTTCCGCGAACCTTAAATGCCAGACAATGAAGTCCGTGGAAGGAATGCGAGAGTTCCTTGCGATTGAGAAAAAATCGCCATGGGAGCAGTTCTCCGCGGGATTTTGGGACGATTATCTGGAGTGTGCCACAGTAACGAACATGCCATCACATGCAGTTCGCGCCGGAGTTTATCTGGACAAACTACATGTAGACAAGCAAACGGTTCGAGATGCACTGCGTGACAGCGCAAGGGCGCGGCTGAAACCGGCTGATCCATCCAAGGATTATGAAGGTCACGAAGCATGGGCAGCGGTGAACAGCGGAACGGATACAACGTTTACCAGTGAAATATTCGGCCTGCGATTCACTATTCCCAGCACGTGGACAGTTGATATTAAAAATGTAAGTAACGGCCTGGCGAATGTTCAAATCGGCACCGGCCCATACCACGGAAAAGAAACTGACCTTTGGCCGACGATTACCGTTATCGCCAAAAGCGCGAAACCAGAACAAAGCTTTGACGATTTCGTGAAAACGATGTCGCAAGGCCTGAAACCGGCGGCCGCTTTGGTATGCCCCATAGAAGAGTGCCTGGGAGCGGAGGGCGTGAAGACTGGGCTGTATAAAGCCGAAGGAGACGGCCACCTTTTGCTGACAGCATTCATGCGCGATCAGCCTGAATTCCCCGGATTAATTTTCGAAGAGCCAACAGCGGTTCCAGAGACTAAAAGCAAAAAGGTGCAGAATTATGTTGTGTCAGACGCGGGGCGGGTGGGGCGTTTGCCCGGCCGCCTATACTACCTGATCTACATGGACAGTGCCGATTCCATTTTTGCGCAGGGCAAAAAAGACTATATGAACTTTTTGAAAAATCTGGTGGTTGAGTAATTGTTTGGCGCTCCGCTTCGCTGTGCGCTGGCCTGCATCGCTAATGATAAGGAAACTGGACGCATGACTTTGTAAAGGGGATGCAGGTTACACAAGGTGCCGCGCCTACGGCGCTCAATTTTAACTGTCCAGCTTTCCCACGCTTCCGGCTTCGCGTTGCTCGCCTTCAGCATGGGCTAACCTCGTGACGCGCCTACGGCGCTGAGAGCATTTGTCCAGGACATCGTCGCCAGAAATACAACCGAATGGAACAACTCGAAACGGCACGCCTACGGCGCTGAGAATGTTCGCCCGGGACATCTTCGCAGAAATGACAAATCGACCAAGGTGGAATAACGCCCACAGAAATGAGACGGCATAGACGCTACCAGGGGATAGTTCGTCGAAAAATGAACTGAACCGGCCACCTGAAACGTCGCCATAAGAAACGCAAGCTGATTCGACCAACTTGAAAACATCGTCGTTCGAAACGGGCCCGAATTGCCCAACGCGGAACGTCGTCACCAGAAACGACTGGATCGAAGGCCATCTGCGAAGGATGCGCACGCGACCCGATTTATCCCACCGCGCTCCACGCGCAAACAGATTTTTATGATCTCGCAATCGTGATGATGCATTTCGACGCCAAGGATCCTTATATCGGCCCAGCGGAAATCGAAAAGATCAAGGCAGCTCATCCTGACCTGCCGCTGTTTCTCTGTGACGCGGGGCACGGCTTCAATTGCATCAACGCAAACGCTCCGCGCGCCGGAGGCGCACCGGCAGGTTAGCCCACGGCATAGCCGTGGGTAACGTGTGCGTAAATTTTGAGCGCCGTAGGCGCGACGCAGGCTAGTCAAAAACATATTTCGGATCGTATGGCACGTTATGTTTTTTCAACAGCGCAATCAATTCTGACTTGTAATCCATCTTCTTGTGATGGGCGTCCTGCGTCCGGATGTAACGAATCACCGCGGCCTTGTTCGACGCGCTGACACTGAAAGCGGCAAAGCCGCGTTGCCAGACAAAGCTTTTTCCCATCCATCGGGATGAACTGGTCTTGATTTCCTGAACGGCATCCGACAACGACAACGTGGGCGGCAGTTGGATCAACAAATGTGCGTGGTCGTCCATCCCGCCGATTTCGAGCGGCACGATCTTTTCTTTGCTGCAAACGCCGGCCATATAGGCCCAGAGTTTCGTTCTGTGGTCGAGGGGGATAAGCTTGCGACGCTCCTTGGTGCTGAAAACAACATGCAAAAGATTTTGTACGTACGTGTGGGACATGTTCACACTCTTTTCTTTTGGTTTAGGCTGTGTCGCGCCTACGGCGCTCTGGAATACTAATACGCTTACCCACGGCGTTGCCGTGGGCTAACCTGCGGTCGCGCCTGACGGCGCTTGGAACATGCTGGTGCGTGCGGTGGCGCTGCGTTAGACGTTATCGGATCTCACGTTCGCAAGAACGCGGAGAGAATGGCTGAGCTGTGGCGCGCCTACGGCGCTCGCCTTTGACCTACAGCTCTCCCACGCTTCCGGCTTCGCGTTGCTCGCCTTCAGCATGGGCTAACCTGGCGACGCGCCTTCGGCGCTGGGGATCGTAGCGATTGCAGTGTCATCGCCGAGAGGGCTGCGTGGTTTAGGAAGGCATCATCATTCATGCCGGAACACTCTCAAGAACGTTTCCAAATACATGTCTCTCGCTGCGCGTGCAGAGCCCCATTCTTTTCGACATAGAGCGGAAAGGATTTGCTTCGTCGCCCCATAGATGTCGATGGCAATTGGTCAAGAACTACGGTCACATTTTGCTAAAGGGTGCGCACACGACCGGTTCAATTCCACAGCACTCCACGTGCCGGAGGCGCACCGGCAGGTTAGCCCACGGCATAGCCGTGGGTAACGTGCCTATAGAATGCTGAGCGCCGTAGGCGCGGTACAGGGCCCAATTGAAAACCTATTCTGGATTGTGAGGAAGGTGCATCGCGTTCGACGCGAAATGATGTTGTTTGCATGCAAATTGACGGTGGATTCATCGCAAATGGGAGTTGATTTGGGCAGATCTGGGGACCAATTTCAAGTTTGGATTGGACGAGAATGTCGCATGCCAGTTGTAGCGAAGCTCGACCGGCGTCGGAGATTATTTGAACAGGAAGTCCGGGTAGGCAAATGACACTTTTCGTCATTGATTCGCTCCGGCAATTCAGCTAAGATGAGTTGCGCCCCAGGGTGTGAACGGTCTTAGATCTTTGAAAACTTAGTGACTGGCAGCTAGCGGCTGGCAACTAGCCAAAATGCTGATTCTTTAGTACACGCTTTTTTCAGGGGCTTGCAACCCTCTGCCTGACGAACAGCAAAAACGGAAAAAACCAGACCGGAATTGAACACGATTGGACCGCTGAAAAACATGAAAAATGGCTTCGACCGTCCGGTCGACCGCTCGGTCGAATTGCACTTTGATGTTTGCTTTCAACAAAACCTCTATGGGGGGTGGGGTCGGTGGCTGAAGGACGCAGGCAGAAGGCTGCAAAAGTGGGCTTCGCCGACTTAGTCCGTGCCATCCGTTCTACGTGGTGAGATTGTGTTCTTCCGATGGTGACGATCTCCGTGCAATAGCGGCGACGCCCTCGCGCTCCCCGGAAAAATTTATCCATTACCGGAATCGAGAATGAGAAAAGAATCGAGCGGGCCCCGGGAGCGCCTGGATTAGCATCCTCACCCTGGACAGGTATTCCAGTTACCAGGAGGATAGACTCCATGAAGGACAAACATCTGTTTTTCAAAATAACAACAGTTGCTGTCAGCCTTGCCGCTCTCGGCCTTACCGCTCTCACGCTCTCGGCTCAGCCCCCTATTCCGGTCTGCCGGGGGTATGTTGCCTTGTGTTCAACCGCCACCTCTGGGGGCACTTGCGGAAACACCTCGCAAGACTGCCATACCTGCTACGGAGACGACGGCTCAGTTCTAGCCAATGCGCAGGATTGCGAGTAAAAAACTTCTACAGCGGCTGCATGGATTCCGGGCAGCCGCCAAACAACAAAAAGGCCGTCCTTGCGGACTGCCTTTTCAATTAAGCAGGAAGCATTATTCCTGGTCGTTGCCAGCGCGCTTCTAATTGACGATGTTGCCCAGGGTATCTTCTCCTCACAGCTTCGGCAGCACAATCCCCGTTTGCTTCTGGTACTTTCCGGCTTTGTCTTTGTAGCTGGTTTCGCAAGGCTCGTCGCCCTGGAAGAAGAGGATCTGGCACAGGCCTTCATTGGAATAAATTTTGGCCGGCAGGGGCGTGCTGTTGGAAATCTCAAGCGTGACAAAGCCTTCCCATTCGGGCTCAAACGGCGTCACGTTGACGATGATGCCGCAGCGGGCATAGGTGGACTTGCCGCCGCAGATGGTCAGCACGTCACGGGGGATCTTGAAGTATTCCACGGAGCGCGCCAGGGCGAAAGAGTTGGGCGGGACGAGCACTGAGGAAGCCTGAACGCTGACAAATGAGCGTTCGTCGAAATTCTTGGGATCGACAATGGCGGAGTTGACGTTGGTAAAGATCTTGAATTCGTCGGCCACGCGCAGATCGTACCCGTAAGAGGAAACGCCATAAGAAATAACGCCTTCACGCACCTGGCGATCGTTGAAAGGGTTGATCATTCCATGCTCTTGCGCCATGCGGCGGATCCAGCGGTCACTTTTAATTGCCATTTTTAAGCAGGTTCCTTGGTTTTGCGGGGATTTTGGTGGAGCGCAAAGAAGCCATCTTATAGGCGAAACTGTTCCATTGACAACATGCGTAGAAGTCCAATAGCATCTACGAGTTACGCCCTTTCTGGAAAACTGAGGAGAGCTGACCTGTGATTAAGCTCGATATCATTAACGAAGTGGTAAACAAAAC
>Ga0105245_10000798_pt1 | contig 28575 bp, 26 predicted proteins | sample KBSM54metaG_FD_81523 | JGI IMG/M metagenome (GOLD analysis project Ga0105245, IMG submission 81523) | Miscanthus rhizosphere microbial communities from Kellogg Biological Station, Michigan, USA - KBS M5-4 metaG | ecosystem: Host-associated > Plants > Roots > Rhizosphere > Soil | place...
CAAGACCATCGCCGATATCGTCAAGGGCCGGCCCGAGCGTGTGGTTATCATCGCCAGCGGCGGCATGTCGCACTATCCCGGCACGTGGAAGTATCCGCAGCCGGCTTACGATTTCGATTACTGGGCCATCGCACAGATGGAGCGCGGCAACCTGGATCCGATTCTGGCGCTCAGCTCCGAACAGCTGGACGAGGTCGGGAACACGGAGATGCTCCCGTGGTATCCGATGTTCGGCGCGATCGGCAATGTTCCCGGAGAGCTGATCACCTACCAGCCGACCTGGCATCACGGACATGCCGTCATGCGGTTCCTGCCGAACAAGCGCAAAGGTCCACCGACCGGCGATATTCCGCCCGCCTACAACTTCACGCAGGGCGGCTTCGAGTTCTACAAACATCCGACGCCGTCTTCGTACGCGCTGAACAAGGTCCTGTACGAACTGCGGCTTTCGAGCGACCTTCGCAAGCGATTCTTCAAGGACACGCAAGGCGTGGCCAAGGAATATGGCCTGAACGCTAAGGAATCGGCGGCTCTCGAGACGATCAAGGACGAAAATATCGACTCGCTGCGGTCGCTGAAACCGCATCCGCTGGTGGATGCAGGCGCGCACGCTCTGGGCATGTTGATGTGCCTGGTGGTGGTGCAGGCCGAACAACGGCGGCTGCGCGCGGCGGGCGAACTGTAAGGGTTGCCGAGGAAAGAACAAACATGAAGATCGGTCTCGCCGGGCAAGGCGCCTTCGGCATTAAGCACCTGGAAGCCTGTGCCAACATTCCCGGCATCGAAGTGATCACGCTCACGGGCGGCAATCAGGCCGCGACGGAAGAGGTCGCCAAGAAATTCAAGATTCCGCATTTCACCAGCGACCTAGCGGAAAGCCTGAAACAGCCCGGCCTGGAAGCGATGATCCTGGCAACCCCCACCCAGATGCACGCCGCGCAAGGCGAGCAGGTGATGCGCGCCGGCAAGCATGTGCAGATCGAAATCCCCATCGCGGACAGTCTGGCCGATACCGAACGCCTGGTGAAGGCCCAGAAAGAAACCGGGATGATCGCGATGGGCGGGCACACCCGCCGCTTTAATCCGAGCCATCAGTACATTCGGAAAAAGATTTTGGCCGGCGAGCTGAAAGTACTGCAGATGAATGTGCAGACCTACTTTTTCCGACGCACCAACATGAATGCGGCCGGTAAGCCACGCAGCTGGACGGATCACCTGCTGTGGCACCATGCCTGCCATACCGTAGACCTGTTCCAGTATCAGACCGGCCAGACCGCGTCGGTCGCGCAGGCGGTGCAGGGCCCCATGCATCCAGATCTGAAGATTGCGATGGATATGGGAATTATCATGAAAACGCCCTCGGGAGCGGTCTGCACGCTGTCGCTATCGTTCAACAACAAGGGTCCTATCGGGACATTCTTCCGATACATCTGCGACAACGGAACCTACATCTGCTATTACGACGATCTGATCGACGGCGATAACAATAAAATCGACATCTCGCAGGTGGACGTTTCGATGAACGGCATCGAGCTGCAGGATCGCGAGTTCTTCGCAGCGATTCAGGGGAAACGCGAGCCCAATGCCAGCCTGGCGCAGGTGCTTCCGGCGATGCAGACGCTCGATCGGCTGGAAAAAAGCTTAGCCTGAGAAGAGTCTGCGTGAGGCGGATTTCAACCTGCGCGGCGATTTTGCCTCCGTGCAGGAGACGGGTTACAAACCCGCCTGCGGGATAAACTCCTGCCCGAGATAGTCAGGCGTAGCGCTCCCATCGTTGCGTTTCATGGACGCTACCAGCAGATGCACGTCGAACCTGCGGCCGTATTCCTGAACTGTCGCATCGACGTGCGCGCGCTTGGGGTCGGTCATGATCTCAAAACTCTTCGACTGGCGTGCTGCGATTTCGATGGCTGCTTTGTACATGGGTCCACATTAAGGCACTCCCAGATCGGGTTCACGTGCTCTTCGACCGACGCCCGCCCGCTACCGGCGAATAACGGCTAGCGCCTTGTCGGCCACGCGCGGTACCTTGTAACTATGCCAGGGACGGAGCTGGAAAAGCTGGGATTCGTGGGCTTCGGCGAGGCGGCATTCCACCTTGCCAAGGGCCTCCGCGAAGCTGGCGTGAAGCGCACCATCGCCTTCGACATCCATATGCACACGCCGATCTTGGGCGAGAAGATTCAAGAGCGAGCGAAGGAGACGGCCACCGGCCTGGTGGAATTCTCCGCGGCGCTCGCCGCCGCCGACGTGATTATTTCTGCCGTCACCGCGGATCAGGCCATCGACGCCGCTAAGGAAACGGCTCCTTATCTGACGTCGCGCCACATTTACGCGGATCTCAACTCGGTGTCTCCCCGCACGAAGCAACAGATTGCTGAAATCATCACGCAACACGGCGCGCGTTTTGTCGAAATTGCCGTAATGGGCCCGATTCCGCCGCAGTTGCACAAAACACCCATGCTACTGGGTGGAGCTGCCGCGCCTGAGTTCCAGGAAATGTTCGCACCCTACGGTATGCGGATGGATGTGGTTTCCACCGACCAGATCGGTAGCGCCGCGGCGGTGAAAATGTTCCGCAGTGTGATCTACAAGGGACTGGAAGCTCTGATCTTCGAATGTGTTCTCGGCGCCAGCCAGTACGGAGCCGAGCCGCGCGTATTCGCTTCGCTTACCGAAAGCTTCCCCGGCATCGACTGGAAAAAGCTGGCCGACTACATGGTGGGACGCGTCGTTGTCCACGGCGAGCGTCGCGCTCGCGAAATGGACGAGGTCTCCCGCACGCTCGAAGAGTTGGGAATCGAACCGCTGATGGCCGCGGCCACCGCGCGCCGCATGGACTGGGCGGCGGACCTGGGTCTTCGCGAGAAATTCGGCGGAGAATTTCCTAAGACGTACCAGGACGTGTTGGACGCCATCTCGACAAGAGCATGATTATCTACTTGTGGATCGCCTTCGGGAGCGCCCTCGGAGGAGTTGCCCGCTATGCCTGCCAAGGATGGGCGGCGCGCTTCATAAGCGAAACGTTCCCGTGGGGCACCATGGTCGTGAATATCGCCGGTTGCAGCTTCATCGGTTTCTTCGCGACGTTAACGGGCTCCGATGGACGCATGCTTGTCGGCACTACCGTGCGGCAATTCGTGATGGTCGGGATTTGCGGCGGCTACACCACGTTCTCTTCGTTCAGCCTGGAAACACTGAATCTGGCACGCGACGGCCAGTGGACCCAGGCGGCTGGTTATGTACTCGGATCGCTCGTTTTCTGCTTACTGGGAGTGTGGCTCGGCCACATAGCGGCCGTCACCGTCAATGGAAGGTAGCGATGCACATACCACAAGACGCGATGCTTCTCCGGATCTTCCTGGGCGAAAGCGACCATTGGCAAGGCCGGCCTCTCTACGAAGCGCTGGTACTAAAGGCTCGTGAAATGCATCTGGGTGGTGCAACGGTTCTGCGTGGCCCGATGGGTTTCGGCCACTCCAGCCGCCTGCACACCGCGAAAATCCTGCGCCTGTCCGAAGATCTGCCGTTCGTGGTTGAAATCGTCGATACCGAAGAGAAGATCAAGGGATTCGTCGAGGCCATCGACCCGATGATGGGCAGCGGACTGATCACGCTCGAAAAGGTCCAGGTGCTGCAGTACGGCCCGCCGCCGAATCAAGCATCCTGAACGACAGCGCGACTCCGTATTTCCTTCAGCCGGTCGCGATACGCCGCAGCCTGCTTGAAGTCGAACTTACGAGCCGCCTCGCGCATCTTTTCTTCCATCTCCGCCAGATATTTGTCCATCTGCTCGGGTGGAACGCTTTCCTCCGGGCCGATCTCTTCCAGAGGCACGGTCATATAGTCCGCCTCGGCGATCGCTATGAGGTTGATATCGATCGGCTTGATGATCGATTGCGGTGTAATATCGTTGGCCAGGTTGTAGGCCTGCTGCGTGGTCCGGCGACGCTTGGTCTCATCCATCGCTCGCTTCATCGAATCCGTCATCACGTCCGCGTACAGAATCACGCGACCGTTCAGATTGCGCGCGGCGCGCCCCATGGTCTGGATCAGAGATCCGGCCGACCGCAGAAAGCCTTCTTTGTCCGCATCCAGAATAGCCACCAGCGATACTTCCGGCAGGTCCAAGCCCTCGCGCAACAGGTTCACGCCGATCAGCACGTCGTACACGCCCCGCCGCAGATCGCGCAGGATTTTCACCCGGTCGAGCGTCGAAACCTCCGAGTGCAAATATGCGCACTTCACACCCGCTTCCGTATAGTGTTCCGACAGGTCCTCGGACATGCGCTTGGTAAGCGTGGTCACCAGTACGCGTTCATTCTTCTCGGCGCGCAGCCGGATTTCATTCAGTAGGTGGTCCACCTGCCCCCGAATCGGCCGGACGTCGACTTCCGGATCCACCAGACCCGTGGGGCGAATGATCTGCTCGATCACCGCTCCGGACGTTTTGGTCAGCTCGTACGGGCCTGGCGTAGCCGAAACATAAATCGCCTGGTGCACACGATTCTCGAATTCCTCGAAGGTCAACGGACGATTGTCCAAGGCGCTGGGAAGGCGGAATCCGAACTTGACCAAATTCTCCTTGCGCGAGCGATCGCCGTGATACATCCCTCCCAATTGCGGAACCGTCTGGTGGCTTTCGTCCAGAAACAGCAGCGCATCCGATGGCAGATAATCGAGCAGGGTTGGCGGTGCCTGCCCCGGTAGTCGTCCCGAAAAGTGTCGCGAGTAGTTCTCGATGCCGTGGCAATACCCAATGTTGCGGATCATCTCCAGATCGAACATAGTGCGCTGCCACAGCCGCTGCGCCTCGATCCGCTTGCCTTCTTTGTCCAGCTCGGCTTTCCACCAATGCAACTCGTTCTCAATACTGCGGAGCGCGTTCGATCGCGTCTCCTCACTCATGACGTAGTGGCTTTTGGGATAAATCGGCAGCCGCAGATAATTCTGCTTCACTTGACCGGTCAGCGGATCGATCTGCTCCAGCGACTCAATCTCATCGCCCCACAGACTGATGCGATACGCCAGATCATCATAAGTGGGAACAATTTCGATGACGTCGCCACGTACGCGAAATGTCCCGCGCTTGAAGTCGCCCTCATTACGCTCATAGAGAATGTCCACGAGCCGGCCGGTGATCTCCTCGCGCTTGATTTTCTGGCCCTTTTCGAGCATCAGCAGCATCCCGTAATACGCCTCGGGTGAACCGAGTCCGTAGATGCAACTGACACTGGCGATGATCACGCAATCGCGCCGCTCGAACAGGGAACGCGTGGCCGAAAGCCGTAGCTTGTCCAATTCCTGGTTGATGGTGGCTTCTTTTTCGATGTAGACATCGCCCGCTGGAATGTAGGCTTCAGGCTGGTAGTAATCGTAGTAGCTGACGAAATACTCCACCGCATTCGACGGGAAGAATGATTTGAACTCCTGATACAACTGCGCTGCCAGCGTCTTGTTATGCGCCATGACCAGGGCCGGTCGATTCAGCTTCTCGATGACCTTAGCCATCGTGAACGTTTTCCCTGAACCGGTCACGCCCAACAGGACCTGGTGCTGCTCGCCATCCTTGAGACCGCGCACCAAGGCGTCGATCGCGGTAGCTTGATCACCGCGGGGCTTATAGTCGATTCCCAGGCGAAACGTGGACATGTCTTTCTTCCTGCAGGGCTACTTTCTTCGAGGCTGCGCTTACAAGTATAAACGGCAGCCAAAACGTCCCGTGCGATGTCGCGGCGCATCGCAAACACACCACGAGATTTCGCGCCGACGTGCACTATGATCCCTGAGATTTCAGTAACTTAGCGATGGCCAATCGCATGCCTTAGTCGTATGGATGTCAACAGAACTGATACGAGTCCTGGTTGTTGAGGACGACGAAGTAAGTGCGAAGGCGGTTCAGGTCATGCTCGAGCGACTCGCGTGCTCCGTAGAAATCGCCGAGGATGGGGCCAAGGCTGTCAAGACGTTCCGCGAACACAAATACGACTTGATCCTCATGGGGTGGCAAATGCCCGTGATGGACGGCTTTGAAGCTACTGCTCGCATTCGCGGCATGGCCCACGGCAAGCAAATTCCTATCATCGGGACAACTGCGGGCCGCGATCGCGCCGAGTGCTTGGCGGCCGGGATGAATGACTTGATGCCCAAGCCGTTTCAAATCGAAAAGCTCCGGCTGGTGTTGCTGCGCTGGACCTCCTGGCCCGGCGTCAAAGAGAACAACGGATGTACATGTGGCACGGCCTGAACGTGACGCGCGGTCCGCGATTGCACCGGACATCCAGGTCATTTACAATTAGGCCCACGGTACACAATACAGAAGGGAGCCCATATCCGTGAGCGCCCCGAGTGAAGCCAACGGGCTCCTCGAGCATCTCGTATTCGAGATGGCAGAGGGCATGTCCGGCCAAACCGGCGAAGCCTTCTTCCACTCGCTGGTCCGACGTCTGGCTGCCGCGCTTGAAGCGGACTTCGTCCTGGTGGGCGTCCTTCAGCCCGGCAACCAAAGAATCGCCACGCTGGCCGCCTTTGGCGACGGAGCGGACGTTCCGACTGTGGAGTACGATCTAGATGGCACACCCTGCGCCGACGTGGTTGAAAAACGGCTTTGCTCCTACCCCAGCGGGATTCAGCAGATGTTTCCCAAGGATGTGCTGCTGAGTCAAATGGGCGCCGAGGGCTACGTCGGCTCTCCCATGATCGATTCTGCTGGACGCTGCCTCGGCGTGGTCTGCGCGTTAACACGCCAGCCTCTGCGGCACGCCAAGATGGCCGAAACGTTACTCCAGCTCGTCGCCATCCATGCGGCCGCGGAGCTGGAGCGCAAGAATTACGATGACGCGCTTAAGCACAGCCGGCAAAGATTGGATGACTTTGTGGTCCATGGCCAGGAGGCCATTGCCCGCGTCGACCTGGAGCAACCTATTCCGCTGGATCTTCCTGAAGACGAAAAGATCGATCTGGTTTACCGCCGTGCTTTCGTGGGCGATTGCAATGACCAGGCCGCGCGCCTATTCGGCCGGGACACCGCCGAAGAATTGATCGGCGCGCGCTTGGAGGATATCGCCCCGCGCAACGATCCGGAGCAGATCGAGCGACTCCGCGCAGGTTTCCGCGTAGGCTGGAAGAACTCCCAGGTAGAGCGCACGATTCGCGGGCGGACGCTTCTAATGACGCGCGAGGGTATCGTCGAAAACGGCAAGGCCTACGGGGCGTGGCTGACCGCGCGCGACATCACGGAATTGAAGCAGGCCGAAGGGGAGGTTTTCCGCCTTAATGCCGAGCTCCAACAGCACGTCGCCGAACTCACCGAGCTAAAAGGCCGGCTGGAGCAGGATAACGCCTATCTGCTCGAAGAGATCAGGTCGGACCACAACAATCATGAGATGGTCGGCGATAGCCCGCGGTTCCGCGAGCTGCTGGATCGCATTCGCCTCGCGGCGGGAACCTCCGCCACCGTGTTGATCACCGGGGAAACCGGCACTGGCAAGGAACTGGTGGCGCGCGCGATTCACAATCTTAGCCCGCGCCGGGACAGGCCGCTGGTAAAGGTAAACTGCGCGGCGATCTCGGCAGGGTTGGTCGAGAGCGAGTTATTCGGGCACGTCAAGGGCGCGTTCACCGGCGCCACCGAGCGCCGCGTGGGCCGCTTCGAACACGCTAACGGCGGGACTCTGTTTCTGGATGAGATCACCGAATTGCCGGTGGAGAGCCAGTCGAAGATTCTACGCGTGCTGCAGGAACAGGAATTCGAACCGGTCGGTTCGAACCGCACGGTGAAGGTGGACGTGAGAATCCTCGCGGCCAGCAACCGCAACTTGGCCGAGGCCGTACGCGAAGGCCGCTTCCGCATGGACCTGTACTACCGCCTGCTGGTGATTCCCGTCGAGGTACCGCCTTTGCGCGAACGCCGCGAGGACATTCCGGCCCTGGCGGCTCACTTCGTGCGAGTTCTGGCAAGGCAGTTCGGACGCCGTGTCCATCGGATTCCCGAAGCGACCATGCGCCAGTTCATGGCCTACGATTGGCCCGGAAACGTCCGTGAGCTCGAAAATCTTCTGGCTCGCGCAGTGGTCCTCAGCCCGGGCGAAGTTCTCGACGCTCCTCTGGATCTTGTGGCTGCCAACAGATCGCCGGAAGTCTCGCATACCCACTCTCTAGAAGATGCCGAGCGCCGCCACGTCACAGGTATTCTTGTTTCCACAGGCTGGGTCGTGGAAGGTCCGAAAGGCGCCGCTAAAATTCTTGAGATGAACGCCAGCACATTGCGCAGCCTGATGAAGCGGCTGGGTATCCGCCGGCCAGCCTAACACCTCAATAAAACCATCACAACACACGTTCGAAGGTGTACCCTGCTTCACGCAGCCGCCGCATCATTTCTTCGGCGTGATCGGCTCCGCGAGTCTCCATGGTGACATCGATCTTCGCGTCGCCCAGATGCACGCCGAAATACGCGCGGTCATGCACCACCTGGACGATGTTGGCCCGTTCGCCGGCGATGACTGCGGTCAGCCGCTCGAGCCCTCCCGGGTGATCGGGCAGCGTAATCCTTAAGCGCACCAGGCGACCGTCTTTCACCAGCCCGCGTTCGATAATATGCGCGAGCAGGGTTACATCTATGTTGCCTCCGCTGACTACGACGGCGACATTTTTTCCTCGCAACGTGGTTTTTCCGTGGAGCAGCGCAGCCACTCCCACGGCTCCCGCGCCCTCGGCCAGCATCTTCTGTTTTTCGAGAAGCCGCAGGATCGCGCGAGCCACCTCTTCGTCGTCTACCGTAACCACTTCCTTGACATACTGCAATGCCAGCTCCAGCGTCAGCTCGCCCACCTGCCGTACCGCAATGCCATCGGCTATAGTGGCCGCCGCCGGCAGCATGACCGGCTTGCGCTGGAGTAGCGCGGCTTCCATCGCGGGCAGCGCCTGCGGTTGAATCCCAACAATCCGCACCTCGGGACGCGTTTCCTTTACGGCGCAGGCGACTCCGGCAATGAGTCCTCCGCCGCCCACCGGCACGACTACCGCGTCCATATCCGGAACCTGCTCCAGCAATTCCAGACCGATGGTGCCTTGTCCCGCGATAACCGCTGGATCGTCAAAAGCGTGAAGGAATACCAGGTTCTCGGCCTGGCAGCGGCGGCGGGCTTCCTGAAGAGCTTCGTCGTAATTGGCGCCGAAGAGAATTACTTCCGCGCCCCAGGCTCGCGTCGCCGTGACCTTCACGAGCGGCGTGTATTCCGGCATGCAGATCTGCGCCCGGATGCCGCTCTGCGAGGCGTGATACGCCACCGCCTGGGCATGATTTCCGGCCGACGCCGTGATCACGCCACGTGCGCGCTCATCCGCGGTCAGCGTGAGAATCTTGTTTAAGGCGCCACGCTCCTTGTAGGAGCCTGTGACATTCAGGTTTTCCAGTTTCAAGAAAAGCTGGTTGCCTGCTTCGCGCGATAGGATTTCCGAGTACAGCACGGGAGTCTGACGGATAGCGCCGCGAATGCGTTCCCGAGCGGCTTGAATGTCGCCAAGCGATACCATGGTATGCGGTCAAACGTAGCATACATGGCAACGCCAGAGCGATTGGAAAAACCCGGAATACGAGGCTGGCTGCATAAGCCGGAGAAAATCAAGGCGGCCATGCTTCTGTCCCACGGCGCAGGAGGCGATTGCACGGCTCCGCTGATGGTGGCGGTCGCCAAAGCCTTCTGTGATGTAGGATATTGTGTTCTGCGCTGGGACCTGCCGTTTCGCCAAGCGGGCCCTCGGAGCTCACCAGGCGGGTCGGGCAAGCGCGACCGCGACGGGATCCTGCTGGCTGTGAAGTTGTTGCGGCAACTAGCGCCCGGTGTTCCCCTTTATCTCGCCGGACAGTCTTATGGCGGCCGGCAATCGAGCATGGCAGCCGCAGAAGACACAAGTATTGCGGACGGGCTGCTACTGCTGTCATATCCGCTGCATCCACCGGGAAAGCCCGCCCAACTTCGAACCGATCACTTTGGTTTGCTGCGGACTCCCGTGCTTTTTGTGCATGGGACGCGCGATCCCTTCGGCACGGTTGAAGAGCTAAGAGAAGCGATCCAACTGATCCCGGTTGCCGCGCGCTTGCAAGTCGTCGAAGGCGCCGGCCACGGGGTGCCACCTGCCACGGCCACATCCATGCCCGCATGGCTTGCTGGAGAAGCCACATGACGCTGCGGGAAAGTATCGAGAACGTCGAGCGGCGAATCCAGATTGCGATCCACCGGTCTCATCGAACGCGTGACGCGATTACGCTGGTAGCCGTTACCTAGAAATTTCCGGCGACAACAATGTGCGAAGCGTACTCCCTCGGCCTCCGCGCATTCGGCGAAAACTATGTTCAGGAATTTGCGGAAAAGCATCCCGCACTTGCGGGTTTGGCCGACGCGCAGTTTCATCTGATCGGGCATCTTCAATCCAACAAGGCGCGCCAGGCGACCGAGCTGTTTCACGCCATCGAAACGGTGGATTCCGAAAAACTCGCCCGGCGTCTGAATGAAGCCGGAAGGTCCCTGGAAGTGATGATCGAGGTGAAGCTTTCACCGGAAGGCGCCAAGGCCGGCGCGGCCCCGGAAACTCTTCCCGGGTTGATTGAAATAATCCGCACTTGCCCGAACTTGAAGCTCACCGGACTGATGACCATGCCGCCGTGGCATCCCGATCCCGAGACGACTCGTCCTTTCTTTCGCCGCCTGGCAGAGCTGGCGCGCATCCATCAACTCCCTAAGCTGTCGATGGGCATGTCACACGACCTGGAAGCCGCCATTGAAGAAGGCGCGACGCACATCCGCGTCGGCACGGCGCTGTTCGGCCCGCGACCGAAAGCATGAAGGTCGGCTATTTCTCGCCGCTTCCTCCCGCCCCAACGGGCGTCGCCGACTACAGTGCCACCTTGTTGCCGCTCCTTCGGAGTTGCGGAACCGTGGAAGTTGCTCCTGAGAAATGCGACGTCGCACTCTATCACGTCGGCAACAATACTCTGCATCGCGATATCTACCAGCGCGCGGTCACGCATCCGGGGGTCGTCGTTCTGCATGACGCTGTACTGCAACACCTCTTGCTCGGGATGCTGAATTCGAACGAGTACGTAGATGAATGTGTCTACAACTACGGAGAGTCCTCGCGCGAGTTGGGTCGTCAACTTTGGGAGCAACGATCTCGATCCGGAGCCGACGCACGCTACTTCGCGCGCCCCATGCTCAAGCGCATCGCAACAGCGTCGCGCGCGATTATCGTACACAATCCGGCTGCGGCAGCACTGGTCCGCGAACACGCCCCGCAGGCGCAGGTTTTCGAGATCCCGCACTTGTTCGTGCGCCCCGCCCTGCCCTCTCCCGAGGATACTGGGCGATTTCGAGCCGCGCTCGGTCTCACGCCGCAGACGCTGCTGATCGGAACCTTCGGCCACCAGCGCGAGACGAAGCGCCTGGCCGTGATCCTGCGCGCGCTCCAGCGAATAAACCTCCAGCAAGCAAACATGGACGCCTGCCTCCTGGTCTCAGGCGATTTTGTCTCCAGTACGTTCGAGAGCGCGATCGCCCCACTGCTTCGGCAGCCCGGCGTAATTCGAACCGGCTACCTTCCCGAACCCGAGTTTTGGCGCTACGCCGCCGCCACGGATGTCTGCATTAACCTGCGTTATCCCTCGGCGGCCGAAACTTCCGGCATCGCGGTGCGCATGATGGGCATCGGTAAGCCCGTGGTCTTTACGTCCAGCGAGGCCCTGGCTCGCATCCCCGACAGCGCGTGTCTGCGGCTGGATGCGGGGCCTGACGAAGAGCAGATACTGGCCGGCTACATCACTTGGATAGCGGAGAACCGCGAGGCTCGACTCGAAATCGGCCGCCGCGCCGCCGCGCATATCGCGCGTTGTCACGATCCGCAAAAGGTCGCTCGCGAATACTGGAACGTCCTTAGTACAGACTAAGCGGCTTGGTTTCTGTCCCCACCCATAGCACGGGCGACGGGTTTTCCCACGGAGGCAGACTTTTCAGATGTGGCTTCAGCACGATCAGAGTTTCACCCACCAGTTCCGTCTTGGTGGTTGTGGTAAACAGGCGCCCGAGGACGGGAATGTTGAAAAGCAGGGGGAATCCGGAGCGATTCTCGCTGATACTGCTTTGCATTAAACCGGCGACCACCGCCGATTCGCCCTCCCGCAGCCGCGTAATGCCCTGAAAATGACGGCTCGTGATCACCGGAATACCGTCGTTGAACGCGCCGTTCAGCGCATTCTGTTCGGCGTCGACATCGAGAGTGATCTCACCATTAGCCTGGACCGTGGGAGTCACTTTCAGAATCAGCCCCAGATCCTGGAACTGGATGGCGGGCGGGATTCCCGTATTCTGGCCAGCGCCCCTTGGCCCGACATAGGCGCTGGTGATGATGGGATACCGCTCACCGACTTTGAGCGACGCGGCCAGCCCATCCGCGGCGGTTATGTCGGCCCTGAAGATCGCGTCACCCAAGCTGCGGCTCACCGTGGCGAACGCAGCGGCGTCGGCGATGCCGATGCCCATGAACGTCGCTCCCCCGCCGAAGGTCGCAAACTTCGTGAATCCAGAAATGGTCCCCGGAATGTTGTGAAGAAACGTCCCGAAATTCAGGACCGGCGCCATGTTCTGCCATTGCAAACCGTATGTCAGCGTGGAGTTCTTCGAAACGGACAGAAGCTCGACTTCAATATCCACCTGCGCCCGGTTGCGCGACAAATTATTCAGGATCTGGCGGACGGCCAGGACCGTGCTTGGCTGGTCACGCAGGAATATCGCATGGCGCCCCGGATCCACCGCGATTCGCCGGACCTGCATCACTTGTTGGACCGCCGACACCATTTCCTGGGCCTCCTGCACGGAGAGCCGCTCGGGTATGGGAATCTCCGCGGTCACCATGGGAGCGTTGTCGGTGCGGCGCTGAGCGGTATCCTGATACACCATGGCCACCTTCGGATTCACCGGCACCAGGAATGAATTCGTGATCGTCTCCAACGCGTGGAAAGCCTCCGGCATGCTCAAATCGTTCATACGAAGGGTGAACGCCGAGACCGGACCCTGGTAACCGTCCTCGAACTGAAGCTGGATGCCGTAAGCGGCTGCTACCTGTTCGAGCACGGGGCGCGCGGTGCCCCGCAGGTCGAAACTTCGCCTCTCCGCCGAAAGCTGCAGCCTCGCCGGAGGAAGGGCCAGTCTCCCCGCGATCACCTCGCTGGGACTCAGCGCTTCCACCGTGATCCTGCGCGCGGCGCCTTCCGCATCATCGACTAGGGAGATTTGAGCGTTTAGCGCAGCCCACTGACGCAGCAGATCGCGATTCAAGGTGTATTGTGCATTGGCGGGCTTAAGGGCTGCCGCTTGGGAATAGAGCTGGTAGGCCTGGAGACTGTCGCCCGAGCGCTGCGCCCGCTGGGCCGCCCGGAAAACCCTGCCGGCTTCGTCCTGGGCTCCGAGAACCGCTCCGAAGACCAAAAAAATCAATCCGATACGGAATATAGCCACAGACAAAGTTTGACGTTTTAGCCACCAGAAACGTGCAGATAAACCCCTTAGCCCCTGCTGCCGATAGTAATACGTAGAGATAGCTATGGCCACTTTCGCGAACGTCCGCTGCTCCTTTCTTCCCAAAGTTCCCCAAACCTTCGCGGATTTGGGCATTTCGGAATCGCTGGTACTCGATCTCATGCTTCGCCGGATGGTGATCGAAGGATTTTCCAGCATGACTGGCCTCAGCCGGTCGATCCGGGTGTCACTTCCCATCGTCGATCTGGTGTTCAAGCACATGCGCCAGCAGCAGCTCGTCGAAATCAAGGGAATGAGTGGGAACGACTATCAGTTCGTACTTTCCGCGGCGGGAAAACAGCTCGCGAGCGAGCGTTTTCAAGTCTCGCAGTACGCCGGCGCGTGTCCCGTATCGCTGAATGAGTATCATGCTGCCACGAAATCGCAATCGGCGCGCATCAGCGTCGACCGCCGCCTATTGCGGCAGGCTTTTTCCGACCTGGTGATCTCCGACAAGATGCTCGACCAGATGGGGCCGGCCATCATTTCCCAAACATCGATATTTGTTTACGGGCCCACCGGAAACGGAAAGACCAGTCTCGCGGAACGCATGCTGCGCGTGTATCAGGACGCGGTGATGATCCCCTACGCGGTGGAAGTGGACAACCAGATCATCAGCGTCTACGATCCTGTGGTGCACCATCCCGTGGATCATGAAGACGCCGATGTGGACCCCCGTTGGATTCTATGCAAGCGCCCCTGCATCGTTGTGGGCGGCGAGCTGATCCCCAGCATGCTGGAGCTGCGGTTGGATGAGTCTTCGGGTATCTATGCGGCGCCGCTGCAAATGAAGGCCAACAACGGCATTTTGCTGATCGACGACTTCGGACGCCAGCTGATGTCACCGCGCGACCTTCTAAACCGCTGGATCGTACCATTAGACCGGCGCGTCGATTACCTCACCTTGCGGTATGGAATCAAGTTTCAGATCCCCTTCGAGTTGATGGTGGTGTTCTCCACCAACCTCGAGCCTTCCGATCTGGCCGACGAAGCCTTCCTGCGGCGTATCCACAACAAGATTTACGTGGAGGCCGTCGACGCGGGCGCATTCGACCAAATCTTTTCGCGTGTGGTGGCGTCCCGAAATATCCCAGCCGAGGCCGATAGCGCCGAGTACCTCCGCAAGTTATGCCTGCGCGATGGCCGAGCCGAATTGCGGGCCTGCTATCCGGCCGATATTTGCAATATCCTGCTGGCCATCGGCCGTTACGAGGGACGTCCGCCACAGATGACCAAGCCCGAGCTCGAGCGGGCCACCGCCCTCTACTTCGCCCGCAGCTAATCAGAATCAAACGGCTTTGCAAGCTGCAAGCCGATTCTGAATCGGTCTTAGGCCGCTGTGCGGGTCATTTCGAGATCCAGCGTGATCTCGACGTTTTCGCTAAGCATTACGCCGCCGCCGGCCGGAGCGTTCCAGCCCATCCCGAAATCTTTTCGATTGAAAGTCGCCGTAGCGGTCAAGCCGCGGCGTTGCCCGCTCCAGGGATCCGTGATCTCAGGCGAAAGCGCGTCCACTTTGAGCGTCACGGGTTTGGTGACTCCATGCAGCGTCAAATCGCCGGCGACGGTATAGCCGCTTCCGGAGGCGGTGACTTTGGACGATTTAAACTTGATCGCGGGAAATTGGGCGACGTCGAAAAAATCGGCTCCTTTGATGTGCCCGTCGCGCTGGGGATCGCCGGTGTGCAGGCTATTAGCGTCAATGGACGCGTCTACGCGCGCCTGGTCCGGCTTGCTGTCGTCGAACTCGACGGTGCCGGAGACGGAGTTGAACTCGCCTCCGACGTTGGCGATCATCATGTGCCGGATCTTGAAACGCGCGGCACTGTGCTTCGGGTCGATTTGATAAGTCATTGTTCTGTTCTACCAAAATCAAGGAGGGGTGGGGCCAGTTTCTGAATTTTCCGCTTTCTCGGCTCCCCGCTTCGGACCCAGTCCCAGTGCGATCAGCGACAACGAGCCGAGTTTTCCGTCGTCACCGATATTCTGATCCCGCTGGAACCGCTTGAGCGCCTCTACCGAATCCGAATTCCAGGTACCGTTCACAGAGCCAGCGAAATAGCCCTTATCCGCGAGCGACTGCTGGATTTCCTTGTAGCGTTCCTGCGCCGGCTCCCTTTGTGTGGATCGACGGTAGCTGGATGCCGCCGTCTTGGTGGGAGCACGTTTGCCGGAAGCTTTCTTGGAAGAGGCCTGCTTGGTGGACGTGGGCTTGGTAGACGTGGATTGTTTCGCGTTCGAGGCTTTCGGAACAGACTTGGATGATTTCGCCGTCGATTTTTTGGCGGTAGTCTTCTTGGCGGACGATTTACCTTTGGGGGCGGGTGTCGCCGCCCACACCGCGAGTGCGGTGCTCAACGCAAGAACGAGGACGATCGCTTTCGAGCGCAAAATCCTAGCGCCCCGGTAGGATTCCCGACAAGTAGAGGCCTTGCGGTCCGTCTGCTACCGCCCGCGATTGCACCGCCGCTGGAACGCGCGCGCCCCGCCCCGAACGTGGAGCCGCTGCCGCTGGAGGAGGGGTCACGCCCTTCAGTACATGAAACGCCACGGCGTCGCCCGGCTTAAGCTTGGCCTGCACCGCGCGAATATCGTCGAGCGAGTTCACAGGCTGGCGGTTGATGGCATCGATCACGTCGCCATTCTGAATGCCGATCTCCTCGGCGAAAGAATCCTGCTCAACCAGTGTCACCATTACGCCACGCCGGGTGTCGACACTGTCGCGTTCCTGCTCCGTCAGAGCGCGCGGCCGGAAGCCGAATTTGACTTCGGTGGGAACTTCGACCTTGCTGGTAATGGTTTCGAGCGGCTTGCCGCGGCCTACGATATCCTCCCGGTCTTTGTACAGTTCGGCGCGATCCGCAACGGTGACTTTGACAATGACGGGCTTCCCGTCGCGATCGACGCTCAGCGAGGCAGTTCCGCCCACCGGCGTATCGGCGACATGCGAGATAAGATCGTCGCCGTCCTTTACCGCCGTTCCGTTCACAGCCACGATGATATCGCCCGCACGCAATCCGCCCTTGTCGGCGGGACCGCCCTTGGTAATGGCCTCCACGATAGCGCCATGGTCGACGCCCAAGGCTTTCAGCGTGACTTCCGGCTCTATGCTGCGATCCAGGCTTACCCCGATGGAGCCGCGAGTTACCCGGCCGAGCCGGATGATGTCGTTATATGCGCGGGCGACCATATTCACCGGCAGCGCGAATCCGACACCTTCGGAACCACGCCCGCTGGTAGCGATCATCGTATTGACACCGATCACCTCGCCCCGGATGTTCAGCAGCGGACCGCCGCTGTTGCCCGGATTGATGGCTGCGTCGGTCTGAATGAAATGCTGGAACGTCCGTGCACCGAGTTGCGCGGGACTGCGTCCAATCGCACTCACGATTCCCGCGGTTACGGTGGCTTCGAGACCGAACGGGGAGCCGATGGCCACGGCCCAATCGCCCACCTGCACCGAATCGGAATTTGCGATCGTTACCGGCTGCAACGGTCTGCCCGTATCGATCTTAATCACCGCCAGATCTGTTTCGTAGTCCGTCCCAATCAGGCGCCCGCGGTAATCCGCTGGATCTCCATGTAGCCGCACGCGAATCTTGGTGGCGTTCTCCACCACATGGTTGTTGGTTACGATGTAACCGTTCTTATCGACGATGAAACCGCTGCCGGACGCTTGGCGCTTCGGCGATTCCAAGGTTTCGGGCCCGTCGTTGCCTCCGCCATTCGGACCGAAGAACCGCTTGAAAAAATCGGGCACTTCGTCGCTGTTGTCATCCGGAGCCTGGCTGCGGGCCGCGCTCTTCTCCGCGGGGGCCACGTCCACGGTGATGTTCACCACGCTCGGCTCGAGCTTCTTGGCCAGCGCGGTGAAGTCGTTACCGAGCGCGGATAGTCTCGGCACCGTCAAGGGCGTCGCGTCGGGCGCGGCATTCTGATCGCGGGCCGCGTTCACCTGCGTGTTTATCAGCGTCCCGATCAGGATGCCCACTGAAAGAGTGAATAGCATCAAAGCCATGGACATCAGTTTTTGCTGGCGCATTTTTTCGAACAATTTCATGGCGAATCTCTTTCTCCCTGGGCTTAAATCCCGGTGCAGGGCCTGTACTCGGCTATCGTTATCCGCGTCGCTTTCCATTATACGGGCCGCAAGCGCATGGACGCGACCCGGGGCCCATGGGTTCCGGTGGATAATTCCCGGCAGCCGGCTACTCAGCCAACAACAGCCCGCAGAGCGCCAGTAGGACTCGGCGCAAACCCAGTTCCCGGCTGTCCGGATGGAACCACTCCGCGGTCGTGTGGGCCCCGCCGCCCTGTCCCCCCGCGCCGATGGCTACCGCAGGGATTCCCAGGGACAACGGGATGTTGGCATCGGTCGAAGAACAATCCAGCCGGCTTCGGATGCCCAGGAATGCATCCACTGCCAGAAGGCAGTTGAGAATCGGGGCACCCTCGCGCAACTCGCCTCCAGGACGGGATCCGATTTCTTTTAAACGCGCCGTCACCCGGCCGCCAGTAGCGCGATTATTTTCGATTTCCGCGGCTTGCGCCACACACGCGGCCAGCCGTGAAGCCATTTCGTCAATCCGCTCGGATTTCTCAGATCGCAGATCCACCTTGGCGCGCGCTTCCGTGGGGATGCAATTGATGCTGGTCCCGCCCTGGATCAATCCGAAATTGAAGGTAGAGCGGGGGGTAAGTTGGTTGGTCGGTTCTCCCGCGAAATCGGCGGAAGTGAATTCCGCAATAACCCGGCTGAGGGCGTGAACGGGATTGCCCGCCCCGTAGTCGCTCCAGCTATGCCCACCCGGGCCAGTGATCGCCACTTCAAACCGCCGGCTAGCCAAGGCCCGGCAGGTGATGTGATCGGTGTTGGGGCCGTCCAGAACCAGGAAGGCTTTGGGCCGGAGACCGTTCGACTCGCGACACAGGTAGCGCATGCCGCTCAGGTTGCCTTCCCCTTCTTCCCCGACGTTGGCGATCAAGAGAGGGGCCAGAGGCCCATCCGGCAAGGGCGGCGCGGCGTTCCAGGCGGCAGCCAGCGCCAGCAGGGCGGCCAGTCCAGCGCCGTTGTCGGAAACCCCTGGTCCCACGAAGCCGCCGTCGCCCGAACACTTAATTTCCTCAGGAGAGCGGGGCGCCAGCACGGTGTCCAAATGCGCAGTGACGGCCACCGAGGCGCTGTCGCCGCGGCCGGGGAGCGCGGCGACAACGTTTCCGGAACGATCCAGGTGCGATTCCCAACCCAAATCTTGAAATCGCTGGGCCATATACTCAGCGCGTTTTTGTTCCAGAAAAGTCGGCGCGGGAACGCGGCACAACTTGAGGTGCTGCTCGTTGATCCAGGCCCGTTCGCGGCGGAACCAGTCGAGGGCCACACGCAGTTCTGGTGCACGGGCAAGATCTGCGATCGAACCGGCTACCAGCGGCATTCAGGATTCTTAGCTCTTAGTCTACCGTGCCCGGCCGAGGGGTACGGTTCAGATTTTCTTACTTGGATAGCGCGCCCGCATCCATTCCACGAATTCTTCTGGAGCAGCCATGGTCGAGAGGCGCCCCTGACGCACCAATGCCCAGTCCTTGAACCGGCCGCTATCTTTCACCTCCGCCAAGGAGGTGGGGGGGTCCAGCCGGCTCAGAAACGCCATATCCACAACGGCGGATTTCGGATTCTTAGGATCCGGCCTCCCGGCGGAACGGACCGCTGCCAAACCCACGATTCCTGTAACGCCGGGGGCGGAATTGCCTCTAGAATGATAGATGAATACGCGATCACCGGACTGCATGGCGCGGATAGCCCGCACGGCCTGCGGATTCGTCACACCATCCCAAATGGTCTGTTTCTCGCGTTCCAGATCGCCGATAGAGTAGGTGTCCGGGTCGGTCTTAGCTAAGTAGTAGGTCATGGGTGGATTACTATCAGGCTTAAAGTTCCGGTACGGTGGTTACTAGACACGTTCCAACCCCCGGAGTCTAATCGAATGGTACCAGGAAGAATCTGGCGCGGCCCAATGATAAAGGTTTACAATGAAAAGTACTTATCGGCGACGCTGGAGGAGGCGCGCATGGCAACCGCCAAGATCAATATCCCGTTTATATTGCTGATCCTAGCCTGTATTCCTGCATGGGGTCAGTCCGGGAAAAACGCCCCTTCCACGACCCCTCCGGTGGTGGATCCTCCCCGCGTGACCACTCCGGGAACCGAGACCGTGGCCCAGCCTGTAGATCCACATAGTTATCTGATTGGGGCCGAGGACATCCTGAAGATCGAAGTTTTCCGCGATCAGGACCTGTCCCGGATTGTGAACGTCCGGCCGGACGGCAAGATCACCTTATTGCTGGTGGGCGACATCCAGGCGGAAGGCTTGACGCCAGAGCGGCTGACGGCGCAGGTCAAAGAAGCTTACTCCCAATTCATGACCAATCCTGAAGTGACTATTTCGGTCATAGGGGTATACAGCAAGGCCTTTGTCATCACGGGGAAAGTCAATCGCGGCGGAAAGTTCCCGTTAGTGACGCCTATTCGCGTTTTTGACGCGCTGGGTCTGACCGGAGGTTTTCAGGACTTCGCCGATACCAAGAAAATCACCATTGTGCGCGGTGGGGACCGCCTGTACTTCAATTACAAGGATTTCGTAAAGGGCAAGAAGGAAGCATTGGATCAGAACATCTGGCTCCAAAACGGCGACACCATCTTGGTCAAATAGCCACTTCGAGGATTTCCTAGAATGCAACCATCAGAAAATTTCACCGTACCGCGACGCGCTCTGGACGTCGAGGATTTCATCGACATCCTGCGACGCCACAAAGGCTGGATTTTTGGGCCTTTTCTATTGACGCTAGTGGCGAGCGTGGTGGGAGTTTACCTTTGGCCCGACAGCTACGATTCTCTTGCCGTGGTCAAGATCGTTCCACAGCAGGTGTCGCAGAACATGGTCCAGTCGTCGATTACCAATGATCTGGCCGACCGGATTCAATCGATGGCCACCACGGTGCTCAGCCGCAATGTGCTCATCAACATCATCAATAACCACGATTTGTACAAGAGTGAGCGCAAGCGTCTGCCCATGGAGGATGTGGTCGATAACGTGATGAAAAACAACATTCACATTATCCCCATGATGGCCGGAGCCGGCGCCCGGACAGTCCCGGCTTTCACCGTCCAGTTTTCGTATTCGGACCGGATCGAGGCGCAAAAGGTGGTCCAGGACGTGGTGAGCCGTTTCATTGCCGAGAACCAGAACAACCGCTCCAGTGTCACCACCGAAACGGGCCAGTTCTTTAAGGATGAGGCCGACCGGGCAAAAAAGGAGTTGGAAGAGTTGGAAATCAAAATTTCTCAATACCGGCTTCAGAACAACGGACGGTTACCCGAGCAGACCGACTTGAACTACCGGAACCTGCAGACGCTTCAGACCAATTATCAATCTCTAACCAATTCAAAAAATCGGGCTGAGCTGGACAAGCTCACGCTGGAAACGAATCTGCAGATAGAGAAGACTCACAAGACAGAGCTAACTAGGGAAGTACCCCAGAGTAGTCCGGTGGTCATGAAGAGCGAGCGAATGCAGGAGATGGAGCGCCAAGTTCGAGCCCTTGAAGAAGCACTCGCCGTCACCCGCCAGAGATTCACAGACGCGTATCCCGACGTGCAAAGTCTTAAGAGCCGCCTGGAACTCGCGAAGCAGCAGAAGGCGGATCTTCAGAAGGAAGAGGCCGAAGCAAAGACTCCCGCGGTAGTGGCCACTGTCTCACCCGCAAGCCGGCAGTTGCAAATGCAAGTGCTGGACGTGGACGGAAACATAAAACGTTTTGAATCCGCAATTGAGCAGAGGAAACTGGAAATCGCCAGTCTCGACGCGCAGATCAAGCAGACGCAGGATTCGATCAACAAGCTGGAGGGGCAGATCAGTTCGACGCCCCTGGGGCAGCAGCAATATGACGATCTGCTACGCCAGCGGGAAATTGCCAGCAAAAAATATGTCGATCTTGATGCGCGCCTAAGCACCGCGGAGATCTCTAAGAACCTGGAATACAGGGGACAGGGTGAACGGCTGGATTTGCTGGACGCCGCCTCGCTGCCGCAGTATCCGACCGAGCCTAAGCGGCCGATGGTCATCGGAGTCGGCGCGGGACTGGGGCTGCTGTTGGGCGTGGTTATCGCGGCCGCACGGGAAATGAAAGATACGTCGCTTAAAAACTTGAAGGACGTGCGTGCGTACACTCAGATGGCGATTCTGGGAAGCGTTCCACTGCTTGAGAACGATTTCGTCGTCCGCCGGCGCAGGCGTATCGCCTGGCTGGGATGGACCACTGCGTGTTTGATGGCGGCAGTAACAATGGCTGGATCGATCGCCTACTACTACTACAGGCAGTCGGCATAGGCATTCGGAGGATAACTAAACATGAGTCGAGTTCATGATGCGCTCCGCCGCGCGGAGAAAAGCGGGGAACTGGCTCCACCGGTGGTCCAATCTAACCCGGTGGTCCAATCCAACCCGGCGGCTCACCCTGCCGGCGAAACACGGCCTCCCGCGGCCCCTCCTGCTGCCGCTGTCGAATTAGGAGCCAATCTGGCCGGCTTACTGGAACTGGTCGAAGAAGTTCCTTTTCGCACGGCTACCGATTCCCTGCTTATTGACGCCACCAGGCCACACCAGGCTCCGATGGAAGAATTCCGCACGTTGCGGACCCGGCTCAATCACATGCAGAGCCTCCAGCCAATCCACACCGTGGTGGTCACCAGCGCTTCGCCGGCTGAAGGCAAGTCCCTCACCGCGGCAAACCTGGCGTTGGCCGAGGCGCATCTGGCAGGTAACACCACGCTGTTGGCCGATTTCGATTTCCGCCGCCCGCTGATTCACACGATGTTCGGAATCGATCGCGGTCCAGGCATCACGGATTACCTGATGGGGCAGGCCCCGCTGCACAAGGTGATCAAGAGACTCGCCGGAACCAACCTGTACATCATGCCGGCCGGACAGGCGGTGATTAATCCGCTCGAATTGCTGAACCTGCGCGAGGTCAAGCACCTGATGGACCGGCTGCCATCGCTGTTTCAGTGGGTGATCATGGACAGTCCGCCGCTGCTGTTCGCCGCCGACGCCAATTTGCTGGGCACGTTGTCCGATGGGACCCTGCTGGTGGTGCGCATCGGGCATACCACCATCGATTCGGTAACGCGCGCCATGCAATCGCTCTGCAACAACAACGTGCTCGGAATCGTCGTGAACGGTGCGCGCCGTGGCGAATTGTACAGCAAGTACACCTACTATCATTCCTACTACACGCCCAAGGACGAAGACGATGGCGAGGCCGACGGGGAGGACCAGCCGGAATTGGCAGCTGTGGGCGCGGCGGAAGACTCCAAGAAATAACGCATTCAAACGCTCGCGGATGGGCAGAAGTTCCGCAGCGGGCACGCTTCACAGCGCGGGGCCGACCGCCGGCACAGGTCCTGGCCGTGCCGCTTGATCAGCTGGTGCGCTGCAATTAGTGGGGGACATTCCTCCCCAATTTCAGATCGCAGGGCCTCTCGTGCGCCACGATACATAGTCGAGTAGTTCTTGTGTTCCCGGACGAAGCCCAGCCGCATCAGCACGCGCAAGCCGTTCGATTCGGGCGCCAGGCTAGGGATCGTCCCCGTGAAGAGCAGGATCTTGTCCGCACCAGGCTCTCCAATAACAGGAAATTTCTGAAGCGCCTTGCGTGCCTGGATCGGAGCGAGCGCCAGCGCCCGCCGCAGATCTCCCCCGAACTGATCGCGAACCAGGCGCGCGCTTTCCTGTAGCCGCCGCGCGCGTTGTTCCGGAAAGATTCCTCCCATCGCCGTGATTTCGGCGATCTGTTTGAGGGAAGCCATCAGCAGGTCCGCTGGACGAGTGCCGACTCGTTTCTTGAGCTCACGGTAAGCCTTCTCGCGCCTATCGTCGGAAACCAGGTAGGCGATATTTTCGTAAAGTATTAGCTCGAACGGATCGCGACTCGCCGGCGGAGAAGGCGGACCGTAGTGACGCCCCAGTTGCTCGACAACTTTCCAGAAACTCAGGCGCACTTTAGTACGAGAGCCGAGTTTTTGCTGCCGAAGGCGATGCAGTTTGCAACCGCATATTCGATGTCCACGCGGCGCCCTGTTTCGGGGATGTAATCCAGGTCGCACTCGGGATCGGGGACTTCGACGTTATTCGTGGGCGGCAGAACTCCGTCCCGCATGGCGAGCAGAGTCGCGGCTACGCCCGCCGCGCCGCAAGCGCCCTGAGGATGGCCGATCAGGCTCTTGAGGGAGGATCCCGGCAAACGATAAGCGTGCTCGCCGAAGGCCAGTTTCACGGCGCGGGTTTCGATGCGATCGTTAAGTTCGGTGCCGGTACCGTGGTAGTTGAGATAGCCCACCGCCTCGGCAGGCACGCCGGCCTGCTCCAGCGCCAGAGAGATGGCGCGCGCCGGTTCTTCGCCGCATTCTTCCAGACGCACCCGGTGATACGCCTCACAGGTGGAACCGTAGCCGGCGATCTCGCCTAAAATCGACGCGCCTCGAGCCAGCGCTTTTTCCCGTTCTTCCAACACGAAGAACCAGGCGCCTTCGGCGATGACGAATCCTCCGCGATCGCGCGAGAAGGGCCGTGAGGCACGCTCGGGCTGATCGTTCCAGGTTTGCGACATGATCCGCATGGCGATAAATCCGCGCATAATCAATGGAGCGATAGGCGCGTCCACGCCGCCGGCCACGATCGTATCGAGCCCGCCCGCGCGTATCATTTGCGATGCGTAGCCCAAGGCGTCGGTGGAGGAAGTGCATCCGGTGGTGATGACGTGGCTCAGCCCGCGCAGCCCGAAGCGCATCGAGATCTCGCTGGCCAGGGTGCCCATAGTGGAGCTGGGAACCACATACACACTGCATTGCCGCCAGTTGCCGGAATGGTATAGACGATATTGTTCTTCGGTGAATTCGACGCTCCCGCCGCCCGACCCGACTACCACTCCGATTCCCCGTAGTTCCTCGCGGTTCATGGAGGCTGTGTCCAGGCCCGCCCACTGTAGCGCTTCCGTCACGGCGGCGACGGCCAGCGGCGTGGCACGCGAGACGTGGGGACGATCCTTGGCCGTCACGTAATCTTCTTCGCGGAAACCCCTAACTTCGCCTGCAACCCGGACTGCCAGACCGGTTGTGTCGAAGCGGGTGATCGGCCCCACACCACTGATCCCCTTACGGGTGGCGCACCAGAACGCCTCTGTTCCGATGCCGTTGGGACTCACGGCGCCTATCCCGGTGATGACAACGCGACGTTCCATAAAGAGGGTTCCGCACGCGGAGAAGCCGCAGCTGACTCTGTTAGTATAAGAGGGTTCCTAACGTGCAAGGGAACGTCGTGCGGGGAGAATCCATTGGCGGGAATCGAATCGGGCCGTGCCGCGCCTGCTCAGCGAAGCGGGCGGAATGAGAACGGCTGGTTCTACTGGGAACGCTAGCCGGTCTTAATTATGTTGGGACTGGCAGACACCTGGTTATGTCGATAAACAGCGCGGCAAGAGGCGCACAGGAAGCCGGATGGGGTAGAATGACAGTTTACTTGGCCGTCAAGTCCTCTGGGACGCGGAACATATGCGAAACCCGGTTTAGCGGCAGAACGTCAAAAAACATCAGGCGCAGAGTGGAAAGGAACCCGGTCTAGATGCAGTTTCCCAGGCCTAGAGGCCTGCGCGCGCCCATTTCCAAGGTGCCAGCGGCGCTGTTTGCCCTGCTGGCAGGGATTCCTCTTTTCGGCCAGCAACAGCCAGCGCCGCAGCAACCTAAGCCCCCCAATCCCTTCGAGCAGGTTCCGCAAGCTCAGGAACCGGCGCCGCCGAAACCTGAGCCTCCCAAACCGGAATCCGCCAAGCCCGCGACGCCCGGCCCGGCAGCGCCCAGCGCGACGGCGGATCGCCCTCCGACGGATACTATCGAATCCATTAACTTCCAGGGCGCGCGCAAGGTGCCTCAAGACACGCTGCGCGCCATGATCTTCAGCAAGCGCGGCGATATGTTCGATGCCGAATCCCTCCACCGCGACCTGATCACGCTGTGGAACAGCGCCCGCTTCGACAATATCGAAGTCACTAGAGAGGCTGGCCAGACCGGCTGGATCGTGACGTTCAAAGTTCAGGAACGGCCGGTGGTGCGCACCATCAAGTACGATGGACTGAAATCGATCACCACATCCGAGGTCCTGGACCGGTTCAAAGAACGGCGCGTCACGTTAACGCCGGAATCGACATATGACCGGAACAAGGTCCAGCGCGCGCAGATAGTCTTGCAGGACTACTTAGCGGAGCGCGGCCGGCAGTTCGCCACGGTCATGCCGGAGCTGCAACCATTTCCTCCGTCGTCGCTGAACATCGTGTTCAAGGTGGAGGAAGGACCAAAAGTTAAAGTCGGCAACATTAAGTTCGAAGGCAACACCACATTCAGCAACCTTCTGGTGCGGCGAGCCATGAGGAACTTGCGCCCCATCGGTATTCCTTATTCCAAATTCGCGGAAAATCTTTTCAGCAGAACCTACGATTCTACGAAGCTCGATGAGGACGAGGGACGCATCGTCCAGTTCTACCAATCGCAGGGCTATTTCACGGCGCGCGTTACCGGCCAGTCGGTCAATATCGTGGACGTCGGAGGCGGCAAGTTCCGCCTGCCCCTGATCAAGCCCAACCGGCCCGGCAAAAACGCCAATATCTCGATCAGCATCGAAGAAGGCCGCCTGTATCATCTCAACACCATCAGTTTTGTGGGAGTGAAGCTGTTCCGCACTCCCGAAGAGCTGTTTCCCCAAATCTTCCGCATGAAGCAAGGCGACCCATTCTCGACGGAGAAACTGCAAAAAGGCTTCGACGAGCTGCGTAAGCTGTATGGCAGATTCGGTTACATCAATTTCCTGGTGGAACCCGAGCCCGAGCCGATCCCCGGCACCGATAAGATCAACTTGACGCTTCGCTTCGACGAGGGCAACCAGTTCTTCGTCCGCCGAATCGATTTCTCCGGCAACACCACCACTCGCGACAAAGTCATTCGCCGCGAGCTGCTGATCGACGAGGGCGACCCGTATAACACGGACCTGTGGCGGTTGAGCATCTTGCGCTTAAACCAGCTCGGGTATTTCGAGACGCTCAAGGAAGATTCGTCCGTCGATCTGAAGACGGATAACAACAACCATACGGTCGACTTGACGCTGAAAGTCCGGGAACGCGGCAAGAACACGATTCAGTTCAGCGGCGGCATTTCCGCCATTTCCGGCAGCTTCGTCGGGTTCTCATATTCGACGAATAACTTCCTAGGATTAGGCGAGACGTTGAGCCTGTCGAGCCAGCTCGGCACACGCACCACCGACGTGAGCTTCGGCTTCACCGAGCCCTACTTCCTGGACCGGCCCATGCAGGTTGGATTTACAGTATTCCTGAGCCGCTTCAATTTCAACCAAGCGCGCGAAGCCTCGGTCCTGGCCGGGGCTAATCTGATCTCGCTGTATAACCAGCTGGGCTCCCAGAACCTGCTCAACTATACTTCGAATTCCAAGGGATTCACCACATTCCTCAACTATCCGCTCAAGCGGAGCTTTCAGCGCCTGGGTGTCAGCTATGGATTCACCATTCAGAACGTGAACACGCTGACCGACGCAGCGAAGCAGTATTACGATTACCTCAATTTTCTGAGTATCAACGGCCCGCAGCAGAATTCGCTGGACGGGATCCGAACTTCGAGTATCACCCCCACCTACAGCTACAATTCCGTTAATAATCCCCTCACTCCCACGGCCGGCACCGGCTTTCAGGCATCGCTCCAATTCTCAGGCAGCTTTCTGGGCGGCAACGTGAACCAAATCGAACCGGTACTCGATTTCCGCCACTTCCGCAAGGGGTTCAAGCCGGGCCACGTGATCGCGATGCACATCGCGGCGAAGTACGTAACCGGGTACGGCGGCAAAGTGGCGCCTCCGTTCAATCGTTTCTATATGGGCGGCGAAAACGATGTGCGCGGGTTTGACCTGTGGGGCGCGGGCCCGTGGGCATACGTACCGAATTCGGGGGCGGTGAACCTGCTGAATACCGATGGCACGCCGCGGCAGCAGAAAGTCATCAATTCCACAACCGGGGCGGTCGGCCTGCAGAATGCCACGCAGATCATACCGTCGTATCAGCTGGTGTTTCCCGGCGGCGACACCAATATCGTCGCGAACTTCGAATACCGGATCCCGATCGTCGGGCAAACCGTCAGCCTGGTTCCCTTCTTCGACGCCGGCATGAACCGAATATCCAACAAGAGCCAGCTCAAGCTGAATCCAGGGCGTATCAGCGATCTGAACGGCCAATTCCCTGAAGCAGCGTTTGGCGAATCGGCGGTGCTTGCGCCGGGAACGCAGCTCATCCGTACCTCCACGGGAATCGAGCTGCAAGTGTTGATGCCGGTGTTTAACCAGCCGTTCCGGATCTACTGGGCTTTCAACCCGACCAGGGTCTACGAATATCTGCAGCCTCCTATTGTGGCGGATCGAAGCTATTTCCCGAATGCAGCTTCCTTCACCAACTCGATTCTCACGTTCGGGCAGCCGTCACCGCTGTTCGAAAGACGGTCACAATTCCGTTTCACCATCGGCCGGACATTCTAGGCCGCGTGTTAGGATGTTAAAAACAGACAGCCAACACGTTAATAATGAGGAGTTCTCTTGTGAATAAGTACTCACTGATGGGTCTGGTTTGGGCCTCCGCCACGCTCATGGCGCAAACGCCGGCGGCAGTCCCTACAAAGATTTGCGTGGTCAACTTGCAGAGCGCCATGCTCAGCACCAAGGACGGGCAGGCCGCTGCGGACGAATTTCGAACCAAGTTTTCCGAGCCCGAAGAGAAAAAGCTCCAGGCCAAGCAGGCCGAAATCACCGATCTGAGCGATAAGCTCCAGCGCGGCGCCAATACCATGTCGCAAACCGCGCAGGACGATATGAAACGCACGCTGGATAAGAAGAACACGGAATATAAGCGC
>Ga0105245_10000799_pt1 | contig 28575 bp, 19 predicted proteins | sample KBSM54metaG_FD_81523 | JGI IMG/M metagenome (GOLD analysis project Ga0105245, IMG submission 81523) | Miscanthus rhizosphere microbial communities from Kellogg Biological Station, Michigan, USA - KBS M5-4 metaG | ecosystem: Host-associated > Plants > Roots > Rhizosphere > Soil | place...
CAGGGAGGTCGTAGGTTCGAATCCTGCTGCGCCTACCAAGTAAATAAACGTGAGGATTCTTTACCTTTGCCACCGCGTTCCGTATCCGCCCAACAAGGGCGAGAAGATTCGCGCCTTTCATCAATTGAGGGCCATCGGAGCACGGCATGAAGTGGATCTATTTACCTTAGCCGATGAACCCGAAGACGTGGATCACCAGTCGGCTTTGGCGGAGTATTGCCGCAGGGTTACGGTGTCGCGGTTGTCCAGGACAGTGGCCCGGTTGCGGGCGCTTCCCTCGTTTTTGACGAAGACGCCGCTCACTTTACCGTACTTCTATTCCGCGGAGCTCGCCGAGGAAATTCGAAAGGCGATCCTGCTGCGTTCCTATGATCGAATCTTTGTTTACAGTTCGTCCATGGCCCAATATGCAGAAAACGTTGATCAAGTCCCGGTTGTGACGGACCTCGTGGACGTGGACTCCGATAAGTGGATGCAGTACGGGGCATCAACCATATTCCCTTTCTCAGCAGTTTATCGGAGGGAAGCGCGCTGCCTTCGGGAATATGAACGGAAGGTCTGCGAAAGATCCGCCAGCGTTTTGGTGACTACCGAACGTGAGGCACAGTTGGTTCGCCAGATCTCCGATACTGCCCGGGTGTGGGTGGTACCTAATGGAGTCGACACAGACTATTTCAATCCATCTGCGGCACAGCCGGAATCGGCTCGCCCCACAGTCACCTTCACCGGGGACATGAGTTACTTTCCCAATGAGGACGCAGTCGTATTTTTTGCGCGCAACGTACTTCCGTTAATTCGCAAGTCCGTGCCGGAAGTACGGTTTCTGATCGTTGGGCGGAATCCGAGCCGCAGGGTCCAGAGGCTTCGGGAGATTGATGGAGTAGCGGTCACCGGCTTCGTCCCGGACGTTCGAACATATCTGGCCCAGACTCACGTCGCAGTCGCTCCCTTCTCCATCGCCGCAGGGATCCAGAACAAGATCCTGGAAGCGATGTCGTATTGTCTCCCGGTGGTTGCTACCTCACGTACCGCGCGCGGTCTTTCGGCAGAAGTCGCCGAGATTGTTGAGACCGGGGACAGTCCCGAGGAGCTGGGTGCGAAGATTGTTCGCATTCTGCGCGATCCCAAGTTTGCCCGAGATCGCGGCGCGGAGGGCCGGCGAAGGGTTGCCGCCGCATACAATTGGCCGCGGAACCTCCAGCGCTTGCTCGAGTTGATAGAAAACCCCTTCCGGAAAATGGCCCGGCAGACTGAAACACCTTCAGAAGTGGAGGTAGGTTGATAATGCCAGCGCCGATTCGTATCATGCACGTCGTCGACAGCCTTGGCAAGGGGGGGCTGGAGACCGGGCTCGTCAACTTGATCGAGCGTCTTGATCCCGAACGTTTTGAGCACGTGGTTTACGCAATTCGTCGCCTGGGGTCCAACGCAGACCGCCTTCGTAATCATCGTGTGCGAGTGATGTGCCTTGGCAAGAAAGATACGGATTTTCCGGTCCAAGTGGGACCACTGGCACGAGCAATTCGGGAGATCGGACCTGACATTGTCCACTGCCGTAATTGGGGCGCTGTCGAAACGGTAGTCGCGGGGAAGTGGGTTCGTTCCTGTGCGGTTGTACACAGTGAACACGGACTTGAATCAAACGCAAGTCCGAAGGAGCCATGGCGGAGAACTTGTTTTCGCAGGCTCGCGTTCGAACTGGCGGACCGCGTCGTCTCCGTATCCTTTCAGCTCAGAGACCTGCACGCGCGGCGCACTGGTTTTGCGGCACGCAAAATTGCAGTCATCCACAACGGTGTGGACAGCCAGCGCTTCTATCCCGATCCCGAAGCCCGAGTTCGCGTTCGCCGGGAGTTGGGCGTTCCTGTGGAGGACTTCTGCTTCGGGAGTGTAGGTAATCTGTTTCCCATCAAGGATCACATGACGTTGCTGCAGGCCGTAGAGAAAGTTGCCGGGACGTTCACGAAGTGGCGTTTGCTGTTAATCGGAGAGGGTCCCGAGCTTTTCAAGTTGAAAGCGTTTGCGGACGCTCACCCGGACTGGCGGGGCCGTGTGACATTTCTGGGGTCGAGCGGTCGCGTGGCCGAAATGCTCAACGCTATGGATGCCTTTGTCTTGCCGTCGATCAGCGAAGGAATTTCTAACTCGCTCTTAGAGGCTATGGCGACAAGACTTCCGGTCGTCGCGACGGCCACGGGAGGAAATCCAGAGGTAGTTGTTGACGGAGACTCCGGACTGCTGTTCGCTGTGGGAGAGTCTGGAGAGCTGGCGGGCAAACTGCTCGAGCTGCAGGCGAGGGAAGACCTGCGTGTTCAGCTGGGGCAAGGAGCTCGGCGCCGGGTCAAAGAGAACTTTTCGATCGAGTCGATGGTCCGAAACTACGCGCGAATGTACGAAAGTATGTTGCCTATGGCGACGGCTCGAGAGCGGGCGGTTGCCGGAGTCTAGAGATTATGTGTGGAATTTGTGGCATCTTCGAACCGGGACGTGACACCGCCGTTGATCCTGTTCGGATCAAGGCGATGGCCGACACGCTGTACCATCGCGGCCCGGATGACGAAGGCTGCTACACTGCTCCAGGCGTCGGGTTGGGCTTTCGGCGGCTGTCCATCATCGATCTTCAAGGCGGCCACCAGCCTCTCTCGAATGAAGATGGGACCGTATGGATCGCGTTCAACGGCGAAATTTATAACTTCGAAGATCTGAATCGCCGCTACCTCTCTAGCGGCCACTGCTTTAAGACTCGGTCCGATACGGAAACCATTGTTCACCTCTACGAGGAGCTAGGCGCTGAGTGCTTCGCCCAGCTACGCGGCATGTTCGCCATCGCTTTGTGGGATGGTCGGCGCAAGAGGCTCCTGCTCGCACGAGACCGTGTCGGCAAGAAGCCGTTGTTCTATTCCTGGGATGGCCGGAGGCTGGTGTTTGGCTCCGAGATCAAAGCCCTGTGGGCGGCTGGCGGGATTTCGAAAGAGCTCGATGTGGAAGCTCTTTCCGATTATTTCTCATTTCAATACGTTCCTGCTCCCAAGACCATCTACCGCAACGTACGCAAGCTGCGGCCTGCGCATTACCTAGTCATCGAAGGTTCGACAGTGCGCGAGGTTCCCTACTGGGACATCAGTTTCGAAGAGCCACTGCAGCTCTCCGACGAGGAATGGTGCGAAACGTTTCTTGCCGAATACCGAACGGCCGTGAAATCGCGGTTGGTCAGTGATGTTCCGCTGGGTGCATTCCTCAGTGCGGGAGTCGACTCCTCATCCGTCGTAGCCCTCATGAACGAGTTTCAGCCGCCGGTGACCACCTGCTCGATTGGTTTCACCGATCAGCGTTACGACGAAGCGGCGGAGGCTCGCCAGTACGCAGGCGCACTCGGCGCTAACCACTTTGAACATATCGTCAAGCCGAAGGCGCTGGAGCTACTGCCTAAGCTCGCCTGGCACTATGATGAGCCGTTTGCCGATTCGTCCGCCGTACCTACGTACTATGTCTCTAATGTGGCGCGCCAGCATGTGACGGTGGCGCTTTCCGGCGATGGCGGAGACGAAAGCTTCGCGGGGTATCGGCGTTATAAGCTCGATATGCGCGAAAACCTGCTGCGTTCGATTGTTCCCGCACCGCTGCGACGCAGTGTTTTTGGTCCCCTGGGACGGATGTATCCGAAACTTGGTTGGGCACCGCGGGTTTTTCGCGCCAAGAACACATTCCAGAGTTTGGCTCGGTCACCGATCGAAGGTTATTACAACGGGATGTCCGTGTGTCCGCCAGATCTGAAGAGCCGTCTGTTGAGTGCGGATGTCCAGAAACAGCTAGGCGGGTATGACTCCGTGGAGGTGCTACGTTACCACTACGATCGAGCGAAAACAACGGATCCTTTGTCGCGGATCCAATATGTCGACATAAAAACGTACTTGGTGGATGACATCCTGGTTAAAGTGGATCGCGCCAGTATGGCGAATTCGCTCGAAGTGCGTTCTCCACTGCTCGATCACAAGCTAATGGAATTGATCGCACGGATGCCATCGAATCTGAAACTCCACAACGGTCAAGGGAAGTACATCTTTAAGAAGGCCCTTCAGACGGTCCTCCCCCCCACCATTTTGAATCGGCCTAAGCAGGGATTTGCAGTACCGGTAGCGGAATGGTTTCGAAGTGATCTCAAAGAATTCGCCTATGAAGCTTTGGTTCGTCGTTCGGATCCCTTGCTGAACTCTGCGCTCGTGACTCGTTGCTGGAATCAGCATCAGCGCGGACAAAGAGACTGGTCCGCATTGCTGTGGTCTGTTTTGATGTTTAGAACCTGGCAGGGCGTCGAGCAGGAGATCGAGAAGGCGGCATGAGCGGAATCTGCGCTGTTTGGCGGAAAGATAACCCGGAACGCCTTGTGGCGACGCTGGCGACCGTCAGCACGGGACTGACACTCCATGCGGAGGAGCGGGTTGAGCGGGCGAGCGATTGCGGAGTCGGAGTGGGTGTTTCCTCCCGATTCGCCACGCAGCAGATGTATCAGGATCCGCGTGTCATGGTCGTCTGCGACGCGGATCTCAACAACGAAGGGGAGCTTAGGGGCTGGTCCGGCCGCCGGGAGAACACCACTGCCGCCCTCCTCGCAGCGCTCTATGACCGGTTCGGCTCGAGCTTTGTGGAGAAACTACGTGGCAGTTTCTCGTTCGTTCTCTGGGACCGGCGGGAGCGAACGTTGCTGGCCGCCATCGACGAAGTCGGGGTGAAGCGCCTAGTCTATTATGACGACGGGAAAGTACTTCTGATTGCCTCCCGGATCGACGCCCTAACGCGGTACCACGGCATCGACCGCGAGATCAATCCTCGAGCCATTGCAAACGTCTTGAACTTCAGCGCCAATCTGGCTCCGGAAACGATCTTCGCCAGGGTTCATCGCCTGACCCCGGGTACGGTGCTGCGTTTTGCGGCCGGCCAAACGCGTCTGGAAACCTATTGGGACATGCGCTACAACCCCGAACACAGGCCAAATGAACTGCAACTGAGCCGGGAACTAGAGTCAGTGGTGGAGCGGTCAGTAGCTGCTAACTGCCAGGACCACTCGTCCGTAGGACTTGGGGCGTTCTTGAGCGGTGGAACCGACAGCAGCACGATAGTCGGAATGATGGCGCGCACTGGGCAGGACCCCGTCAAGGCGTTTTCGATCGGGTTCCAGGAACAATCCTTCAACGAACTCGAGTATGCCGAAATAGCGGCTAAGAAGTTCAGCGCAGAACACCACACCTACCTGGTGGGGCCCGAGGACTGTTTCGACGCATTACCTCGCATGATTGCGTCTTTTGACGAGCCGTTCGGTAATTCCTCGGCGATCCCGACCTACTTCTGTGCGCGCCTTGCCGCGCAACACGGAGTGAGGGTACTACTGGCAGGAGATGGCGGCGATGAAATGTTTGGAGGCAATGAGTGGTACGCAACGGACAAGATTTTCGGGGCATACCAAAGCGTGCCGTCCGTACTGCGGAAAGGGCTGATCGAGCCCATTTTGGCCGGGCTGCCAATGCGTAACGGCCTGGTGGGTAAGGCGCGGAGCTACGTGCGGCGGTCCAATCTGCCGGGACTCGAACGGATCATGTCTTATCACTTCTTGTGCGCCCATCCTCCGCGGGACGTTTTCGAAAAGGATTTTTTGGCGACGCTTGCGGACTATTCAGTACTGGAAGTCCCTGCGCGTTATTATGCACAGGCCCCCGCCCGCGATCATTTGGACCGGATGCTTTATTCGGATGTGAAGATTATCCTCGGCGACAGCGACCTGCCGAAGGTGACCACCATGTCTGAAGTAGCCGGCGTTCAAGTGAGGTTCCCATTTCTCGATCGCTCCGTAGCGGAGTTCTCCGGGCGCATTCCGGCGAATTTGAAAGTGAAGGGATTCCAGAAGCGGTACCTCTTTAAGCGTGCTTTCCAGGATCTGTTGCCGGTTGAGATTCTCGAAAAAAAGAAGCATGGGTTCGGTATTCCGGTTTCGACCTGGCTCAAGTCCGATCGGCGCATGCGGGAGCTTGCGAGTGATGCGCTCCTTTCCGCCCGGGCGTTTGGGCGCGGTTATTTCCAGCGCAATTTCATCGAAGATCTATTTCGCAAGCACGAAGCCGACGAAACTCCCTATTACGGCGACATTCTTTGGACGTTCTTGGCGCTGGAACTGTGGCACTGCCATTTTGTGGATCAGCCGTTGAGGGTTGCCGTATGAGAGTGGCTGAAATCCGCAACGAAGGCGAATTACGGGATTTGCGACCGGCCTGGGATATTCTGCTTCAGAAATCGGCTTCCAATACGATTTTCTTGACTTGGGAGTGGATGACGGCGTGGTGGTCGGCTTATGGAAAACTCGGAAAGCTTCGCGTGCTTGCGGCCTTCGATAATCGCGATGTGCTTCGTGGCATCGCTCCGTTGCACGACGTAAACGTCCGCAGATACGGGCAGACGGTTCCGACGCTTACTTTCGTTGGCGACGGCTCCGATGATTCGGACTATCTGGATCTGATCGCCGCTTCGGGGTACGAAGAACGAGTGATAGCTGCGTTCCGCACCTATTTAGCGGATGATTTGAATCGTGGTGTGGTCCTACTACTAAACGAAATACCGGAAACCTCGCCGTCGCTGCCGATTTTGAAGGCTACGGCGGAGCCGCCGCGGTCTTTGTGGGTGGAGTCCGACGTGTCTTGTGGCCTCGTTCGGCTGCCCGAAACCTGGGAAGATTACCTGGGCAAGCTTCGTCCACGATTTCGCACGAAGGTCCGTTCCGTATTGCGCGATCTGGAAGTCCGCCCTGAGGTGCAGTTCGGCTTTTGCAAAAGCAGAGAACAAGTCCATGACATGCTTCCCATCCTTTTTGATCTTCATACCAAGAGATGGGGACAAGAAGGAAAACCAGGAGTCTTCCGCGGTGAACGGAAGCGCGAATTCTATTTCGCGCTCTCAGAGCTTCTGCTCGAGCGTGACTGGCTCCGCGTTAGCTGGATCAAATGGAATGATATCGTGCTTGCCTGCCAGTATGGCTTCGGATATCACGGAAAATATTTTCTCCTGCAGGAGGGCTATGAACCAGCTTCCGAACATTGGAACCTTGGCATCGGTTTACGAGCTTGGACAATTCGGGAATTCATAAAAGAAGGTCTGCGGGAATACGATTTTTTGGCTGGCAAAGTCTCACGCCACCGAAACGACTGGGGAGCCGAAGCCAAGTACAGTAAGAGAATTCAGCTGGCAGCGGGTACTTACAGGAACTTCCTATTCTGCCGTGGGGCGGAGTGGCAGGAACGTACGCGCCAATTTGTAAAACGATTCGTTCCCCGGGCGATTCTTGCGACACGGCAAAAGCATATGGAGCGACTAGCCGCGCCAAATTCTGATCGTCGCGGAGAACGGTGGGTGCAACGCGCAGCAGCCCAGTGCTATTTTCACTTCCGGCTACCAGCACTGACGCGTCCAGTACGGGAACGGTTCCAGCTAGCCATTTCACCTAGTGGAAAACTGCCCAAGGTTGCCTGGAGCCGGCGAACGGAGCCCTCGGCGCGTATTCTTTACTATCATCGCGTCAACGACGAACGGGACCCATTCTCCCCAGCAATCTCCACTGCGCTTTTTGAGCGCGAGATGCGTTTTGTGGCAGAGCATTACAAGGTCGTGAGCTTGGGTGGTGTATTGGATCACTTGGAAAGAGGTTCCGGTGGAACCGTGGTCGCGGTCACCTTTGATGACGGGTATCAGGACAATTATCTGAATGCCTTCCCGGTGCTTCAGCGCTATAACCTGCCAGCTACTATTTTCCTGACAACGGGAAGCCTGGACTCGCGCGAGCCACTCTGGTTTGAACAACTCGCGCAAGCACTAAAGAAAACCGTCCGGGTCTCGATAGATCTGGAGATCGACATTCCACGTCGATTTTGGACGCGCACGCAGGCCGAGCGGCTGGACTCGAATGGAAACATTTATGCCATCCTGCGCGGCTTGCCGGATTCCGAGCGTCAATACTGGGTCTCCAAAATTCTGCGCGACTTAGGCGCTCAGGACGACGCGGAGCGTGGAGACGTAATGCTCACTTGGGAACAAGTGCGTGCCATGAGAGCACGGGGAATTGATTTTGGCGGCCATACGGTGAATCATCCATTCATTTCCAAGCTGCTCCCCGGACAGGTGAATTGGGAAGTTTCCGAGTGCAAGCGCCGCATTGAGGAAGAGCTCCAGTCTCGGGCAGATTACTTCGCCTATCCGAGTGGCCGGGAACAAGACTTCGGGGCATGGAACAAACAGCTGATTCGTGACGCCGGATATCGCGCCGCTGTAACTACCATCTGGGGCATGAACTACCAGTCTACCGACCGCATGGAACTCCGCCGTGGCGGGCCGTGGGAGGAAACCCACGCCCAGTTCGCCTACAAGCTCGATTGGTATCAATTGGTGAACGATTGAGTATGCCACATCGAGATCTCGTACTTTTAGTATTTTTCCTTGTAAGCATACCGATCTGCTTCTTCCGGCCGTTCTATGGTGCCTTGCTGTGGGCCGTAGTGGCGTTCCTAAATCCGCAGAATTATATTTGGGGGGGTGCCGCCTTCTTCCCGTGGGCTGTGGCCGTGGCCATTCCGACGCTTGCCGGCATGCTGTTCTTTTGCCGCGGCTGGCGCAACCTAGCCTCGTTCAAAGTATTTCTGCTGGTAGTGTTGTGGCTATGGTTCACAATCACGTCCTTCGCCAGTAGCAATACCACGTTGTTTATGAATCATTCCTCAGACACGTGGTTCCAGTGGCGGTTCGTGTCCAAAGTGTTACTGATGACGTGTGTCACCATCGCGATAGTAGACTCCTTTGCGAGGCTGAGACTTTTGGTGATGGTCATGGCTGGTTCGCTGGGATTTTATGTGCTCAAAGCTCTCCCCTTTATTGTTCTCACCGGCGGCGCATTTCGCCTATACGGACCAGAAAAGTCGATGATCGCAGATAATAACGATTTTGGCTTGGCCCTCAATATGACGCTGCCGATCTTTTTCTTTTTGGCGCAGTCTGAGTCCAAGCCATGGATTCGGCGACTTTGTGGATGTTTGTTCGTTATTACGATTCCCGCCATTGTTTTTACGTATTCCAGGGGTGCTTTGATTGGGTTGGCTGCCGTCGGAGGGTTGATGCTTATCTGCTTAAAGCAGCGGTGGCTGATTGCTCCTGTAATAGTGTTAGGCATGTTGGGCCTAATTGTGTTCGCGCCTCAGTCTTGGCGGAATCGAATGGATCCAGGTCAGGGGTTGGATGATTCTGCGCGCGAGAGGTTGAATGCGTGGACGTTCTCCTGGAACTTGGCGGCGGATTATCCGATTACTGGAGGAGGCTTTGCCACCTTTACTCCTGAGCTATTCGCGCGCTATGCTCCATCTGCGACTGATGTCAGGGGGCCGCACAGCGTCTATTTCCAGATTCTGGGGGAGCATGGTTTTGTCGGCCTACTCCTCTATCTCACGTTGATTTCGTCCTGCCTCATGACCGTGCGTCGCCTGGCAACAAGGGCCCGATATCGTGGGGACGTCCAGATCGCCAATTACGCTCACATGTTTCAATTCAGCATGGTCGGGTTCTTGGTCTCCGGGTTATTTCTGGGGAGGGCTTATTTCGACTACTTTTTCTCCATCATTGCATGTTTGGTAATTCTAGAGGCTTTGGCTCAAAAAGAATGGACCCAGGTAATCGGGCCTCCTGAAGAAAATGATAGAGCGGCTAGTGAAGAGGTATACCAGTTGCATAACGGAGTAAGCTCTTGGTAAGAGTGATCCCGCCCACGGCCGTGGTGATGAATATGTTCTATACGGGACTTGGCATAGCCAGGAGTCTCGGCGAACAGGGGGTTCCGGTCATAGGTCTCACGTCTCAACGAGGGATCTATGGCAATTTCACGCGTTACGCCAAGACTGCGCGTTGCCGAGATTCCAGAAATGAACCAGAAGCTTTGTTGGACTGCTTGATCCGTATTGGGCAGGAGATTGGGCACCGCAGCGTGATTTTCCCTACGCGCGATGATGACGTGGTGTTTTTGGACCGCTTCAGGTCGGAATTGGAGCCGTACTTCAAACTCACGGTGCCACAGAGTTACGCCCTTAACGTTTGCCTTAGCAAATGGGAGACATTTCTTTTGGCGCGACGGACGCATGTGCCGACACCCAAATGCTGGTCGGTTGATGGAGAAGAAAACCTGCGCCAAGTTATCTCGGAAATAACGTACCCCTGTGTCCTTAAGCCAGTGGCATCCCATCATTGGCGAAAAGGTGCCAACTGGGATGTTGTTGGCCATCGCAAGGCTATTCGAGTGTCTTCACCGCAAGAATTATTTAAGGAATATTCCGGGATATCTCGGGCAGAGTCGCGCGTGTTAATACAGGAGATGGTTCCAGGTAGCGACGATTGTTTGTTCATTGCGGCGTGCTATCTAGATCGAGAGTCGAATTGGGTGGCGGGCTTTAACGCCCAAAAACTTCTCCAGCATCCCGAGGGGTTTGGGACCGGGTGTATTGTACAGACAGCCGACTGTCCCGAACTCCGGGAGCCGACTATGCGCCTTTTGCAGACCATTGGTTTTTCCGGCGTAGCAGAAGTGGAATATAAATGGGATGCGAGCAGGAAAGAGTATCAGTTGATCGAAATCAATCCTCGGCCGTGGGACCAGCACCGGCTGGGACGTTGTGTCGGAACGGATTTGATTTATTTTGCCTATTGCGAACACGCGGGATTGCAACGCCCTATCGCCACACCACAAAGGCGCAAGGGGGCATCTCATAAGTGGATTGCTGAAGATGCCTTGATGCACGATCTATTGCGAATCGTTTGGCGGCGTGACGCAAGATTGACCGGGTTGAAGAAGATGTTATCAGGCCAACGCACTTACGGCATCTGGTCGGCAAAGGACCCGCTTCCGTTTGTCGCTTATCTGGTAGTGCAAGCTATTCCAGTTGTTGTGGCCTCCGGTGTGCGGAGCATCTGGTCGGCACTGAAACGCGCTGCCAATGGCCGCAGGAATCACGCGAAATGGAGGTCACAATTGTGAACACGCTAGGGAAAGCATCGGTAATGTTCGCGGCTTTAGCGGTGTGGCTGGTGCCGGTGGCTGGTGCCCTGGATGGCCCGTGGAAAATAGAAGCCATTGATCGGACCGGGATCGGTAAATACTCGACCCTAAAAATTGACAAAGAAGGAAACGCGCATCTCGCTTACGTGGTTGACGAGGGCACCCACCCTCTCAAGTATGCGTTCTGGGATCATTCGAGCAAGCATTGGTTTACTATGGAGATCGCCCAGGAGGCCAACTTTTGCGATCTCGCCTTGGATTCAAAGCAACATCCTCACGTCTCCTGGGCTGATTTTGGAACCACCAGCGGAGCCAAACTTCGGCACGCCTATTGGGATGGCGAAAAATGGAAACAGGAAGCGATACCGCTTAACTCCGACGTGATCGGGTACTACACTTCTATTGTTCTGGACGCAAATGATAATCCGACCATATCGTTCTACGAATATCGGGGGCCGAAAGGCAGCGACATTATCGTGCGCATGCGAACGGTGACCTCGAACGGGAAGTATTGGGAGGTTCGCACGGTCGATGGAGATAATCAGAGTGGCAAGTTTAACGCGCTGGCAATCGACTCTCAATCACATATACATCTGGTGTATGCGAATGTGAACGCCCTCACCGCCAGTACCCGGTATGCGTTCTGGAATGGCAAGACCTGGAAGCTTGAGGTAGTGGATGACCGTGAACGGAATAACACTGAACTAGTTGGTTACTCGGTTTGCATCGCACTCGACAAAAGCGGGGACCCTCACATCGCCTATATGAACTATTCGCGCCCCGCGCTCAGATATGCAGTTCGAAAGGCAGGACAGTGGTTTGTGCAGGAGGTAGAAAGTCTTGCCGGAGTAGGCTATCCGGACCGCAATTCGATTGTCATCGATGATGAAGGCCTGCCTTACTTGGGTTACTACGACGCGGGACTCGGAATACTGAAGGTTGCACACTACGACGGACAGCGCTGGACAATCGAGATTGTGGATCGCGCTTCGTCGGGATTCACGAGTTCACTCCAGATCTCTGGTGGAATGCTTTGGATCACTTATGGGGATGAAGCTAGTGGGGCTATGAAGGTGGCCAGGCGTGAAATCGGAGCATCTTCGCATGTGAAACTATCTCTCGATCCACAGGTTCCCCCGCAGCATCGGGAATAGGATTAGGGCAATAGAGATATCAAACGCGATCAGATGAACGGCTTGCTAAAAATGAGGGCTGTTGGACTCGATTCGAACAAGGAGACGAGGGCTCCAGGCGCGAACCTGATTCGCCCACGCATTCTGAGCCTTAGCTGCGCGTATCCCAGTCCTCTATTGCCTGGCTTCGGTTTGTTTGTGCAGCGCCGCCTGCAGCATCTTGCGCAACTCGCGGATTCTAGGGTCGTTTCGCCGCTGGCGATCTTTCAATATGGGGGCGCCCCCGGCACCCGCATTCGAATTGGAAGAAATCAATGTCCCAGATACCGGCAGGACGGGAACGTTGTGGTTTTGTATCCACGGTGGGTTTATCCTCCCCTAGCCGGAAGCCTTACCGCCTTTTGGTTATCGGCCCAATTGCTGCGCCCTCTGATGCGGTTGCGGAAAAGCTTTCCGTTCGAAATAATCGATACCCACTTCGGCCATCCGGAGGGCATCGCGGGATCCCTTCTGTCGCTAGCGCTTAGAGTTCCGTTCACCATGACCTTGCGAGGCAATGAGCCGAATCACATGCGCTCCGCCCTTGCCCGTCAATTGATGGGCTGGGCAGTGCGACGGGCAGCGAGAGTCTTCACTGTTTCAGAGCGGCTTCGGCAGTTTGCAATCCGCCTCGGTGCCGATGAAAGGAAGGTGAAGACGGTACCGAATGGCGTGGATACGAGTATTTTTTATCCTCGAGACAGGGAATCGAGCCGGGTGAAGCATGGTTTCGATTTCCGGGGACCGTTAATTGTATCGGCGGGCGCTCTTATTGAGCGTAAAGGGCATCACCGCATCGTTCAGGCCTTGAAGAAGATATCCACAATGGGTGCTCCTGTCCAGTTAGCCATTGTAGGCGGACCGGGTCCGGAAGGTCAGTATGAAAAAGAGATTCGCCGTGTCGTTTCTTCTCTCGATCTTGACGCCTCGGTGCGTTTTGTGGGGGCTGTTTCCGCCGATACGATGGCTGAATTCATGTCTGCTGCCGACGTTTTCTGCCTTGCCAGCACCCGAGAGGGTTGGCCTAATGTCGTACACGAAGCGCTCGCCTGCGGAACTCCGGTCGTGGCGACCGACGTCGGGGCGGTCCCCGACATGCTTCCAGACGATCGCTATGGAATGGTGGTTCCGGCGCTGGATGGACCGGCTCTTGAGAAGGCTCTGAGCGCCGCACTTCAAAAGGAGTGGGACCGTCCGGCGATTGTCGCTTGGGGTCAGGCTCGCTCTTGGCTGGAGGTGGCTCGCGAAGTACTCGAAGAAATGCAGGCCGTGGTCACGGAAGAAAGACAAAGGGTGGCGGCTATATGAACGTTCTGGTCACGGGAGGCGCTGGATTCATCGGATCTCATGTTGCTGAACGGCTCCTTCACCTCGGACACAATGTGTCGATCATAGATGATTTGAACGAGTTCTATTCTCCGGAGCTGAAACAAGAGAATCTGGCAATCGTACGGAAATCAGGGCCGGTCCGCTTCTATGAGGGCGACATTTGCTGTGAGCCGCTCGTTTCCCAGGTCGTCGGCGAATGCCGTCCGGAAGCGGTTATTCATCTTGCCGCGCGAGCCGGCGTACGCCCTTCTCTCGAAAACCCTCTATTATATGAACGCGTGAATGTGCGCGGAACCATGATTCTGCTGGAGGCTTGCCGTCTTTCAGCCACGCGGAAGTTCGTATTTGCCTCCTCTAGTTCAATTTACGGTATTACCAATCAGGTTCCATTCCGTGAAGACGAAACCGATCAACGCCCAATTTCTCCCTACGCGGCTACAAAGATCGCCGGCGAAAAGATCTGCTACACCTATTCCCATCTATACAGCTTGAACATTGCCTGCTTGCGTTTCTTCACGGTCTATGGCCCGCGCCAAAGGCCAGACCTTGCGATCCGAAAATTTATAGAAAGTATCGATCGCCACGAACCCATTCCTGTATTTGGCGACGGTTCAAGCGGCAGGGATTACACCTATATCGATGACATCGTGCAAGGCGTGATCGCGGCGCTCCATCTGGATTGCTTGTACGACACATTTAATCTGGGTAACTCTCATCCGGTGACGTTGTCCACAGTCATTAGTACAATCGAAACTTGCCTCGGCAAGAAAGCCGAGATTCGCCGCCTTCCGATGCAACCTGGCGACGTTCCCATTACATACGCCGATATATCAAAAGCGAAAAAGGCTCTCGGGTACTGCCCTGAAACAGGCTTTGATCAGGGCATTGAGACATCCGTCAAGTGGTACTTATCTCGTAAGGCTGTACAGACCGGTGCATGATGCGTCACGTCGAAAGTGGGTATTTCAACTGCGCATGGTTTGCAAGGAAGGCAGAGAGCGACGCTTCGATTTCACTGTCTCGCCGCTCTGGATAGTACAGCCACCGTGCATCATAGAATAATCGCGCGCAATATTTTTTCAACCTGGATAGGCTATGTAAGTACACTTCTGATTGGGTTTCTTCTCTCGCCGTTTATAGTTCATCATCTTGGCACGACGGGCTACGGCGTGTGGACACTCATTGTATCCCTTACCGGCTACTTCGGAATGCTTGATCTCGGGCTCCGGCAGTCCGTCGGGCGGTTCGTGGCACATCATGTTGCGCTGGACGATAGCGAGAGCGTGAACCGCACATTGAGCACCGCGATCGCAATGCTGGCCGGAGGAGGCCTTGTGGTGCTGCTGGCCACCGGGTTCCTAGTTGCGAACTTCTCGACCGCATTCCGCATAGAGCACGCATATGAAACTTCCGCCAGAATCGCACTTCTGATTGCGGGCATTCAGATCTGTATTGCGCTTCCCATGAGCGTATTCAGCACGATCCTAATGTCGCTTGAGAGATTCGATATTATGACCGGCGTCACGGTCACGGGGGCAATCATCCGCGCGACGTTGGTAGTAGTGCTTCTCAAAATGGGGTACGGTCTCCCGGCTCTTGCTACGGTCACTTTGGTCGTGAGCAGCTGCGAATATACAGCTGGTATGATTTGGGCCAAGGCCCTATACTCCCCTCTTCGTCTGGCATGGCGTTATGTGGATTTATCGACGGCTAGAGAGTTGTTCGGTTTTGGGTTGTATCGATTCCTTTGGATCATTTCGAATCAAGTCATCTTCTATACAGACTCCGTCGTTATTGGAATGTTGTTAAGCGTCTCTGCCATCACCTACTATGCGATCGCGGGATCGTTGATCAACTATGCCAGGAACCTTGTTGCCTTCCCGACTGACACGTTCTTTCCCGCCGCGAGCCGTCTTCATGCCAAGAATGATAAAGCTGGTCTTCGGGAGTTGCAGATCCTCGGATCACAAATCGACCTTCTCATCGGGCTTCCCTTATGTGTCGGCCTGCTTTTCTTTGGGAGGCCGTTTATTTCTCTCTGGATGGGCAAGGAATATGCAAGTAGCTGGTATATCCTCGCGATCTTAACCATTCCTCAATTCACCAGCATGTCTCAATACATATCTGGCCAGATTTTGCTCGGAATGGCCCGGCACAAGATGCTGGCATACCTTGCCATGGCCGAGGCGGCCACGAACCTTGCCTTAAGCATAATCTTGATTCGTCAATTCGGCGTGATCGGAGTCGCTTGGGGCACGGCAATTCCGCACTTGATCAGCACGGGAGTAATTCTTCCGTTGTACACACTGCGCGCGATTGGGCTGGATTCCACTGAGTACTTCCTGCGGGCCTACCAGAGGCCCGTGTTATGTGCAGTGCCTTTCGCTTTTATTTGCTATGGCGTAATCCGATTCGCCGAGCCTTCATCCTGGTTGCTGCTAGCATTCGAAGTTGCCTTTGTTTGCGGGTGCTTCGGGATCATGGTCTATTTTTGGTGCCTGACGCCAAGTCGGCGCGTATGGATCCGTCATCGGGCGTGGAACCTCTTTTCCGGACCCGCTGTGTCTGCAGGGGTACAAGTAGGGCCAAGAAGAGATTAAGATGAAAAACTGGCTGGCGTCCTGGTTTCGCCTTTCGCGCCGTAACTATGTGATTTCGTTGCTAGTGCTCGCATTTGTGCTTAGGTTCGCCGCGGTTCTGGCGCTGCGGAATATTCACGAGTTTCATGGTATCAGTCAAGCCGGCAGTGATGCGGTTGAATTCAATGCTCTGGGATTGAATATGGCGGCTGGCCACGGGTACGTCTCAAACGCGGGTCAGCCTACAGCCTTTCGAGCTCCGGGATTCCCATTTCTTCTCGCAGCGTTATACTCCATCTCCTCCGAAAACTACCCATTGGTCTATGTTGTTCTATGCCTGTTAGGTGCGATTACCTGCCTTTTTACTTACTTGCTGGCCCGCGAGGTGTTGCCGGAAGGTCTTGCACGGCTGGCTGGATTGTTCTGCGCCGTCTACTTTTCACATATTTGGTTTTCGACTGTATTTCTATCAGAGTCCCTGTTTGCACTGTGCGTTGGTCTCGGGACCTGGTGCCTGGTTAAGTATCTGCGGAATTCGTCGGTTTGGTTTGCCGCGTGCGCGGGTCTCTGTTACGGCTATGCCTCTTTGACCAGACCGGTGGCGCTGTTATTGGTTCCCTTCGTGATCGTGCTGCCGTTCTGGCGCCCTGGAACCAAGATAATGTGTTTTCGTGGGAGTGGTTCTCTATTTATCGCCGCGTTCTTAGTCATGGCACCCTGGACCGTAAGGAACTATTTGACGTTTCACCAGTTCGTGCTGGTTGCCACCAACGGAGGTTCAACGTTTTACGGCGCTAATAATGACAGAAGTCTGCATGAGCGCGCATATCTCGGAGGATGGCTTTCCACGCTGGATTTGCCAGGACGAGACATGATTGAGGCGGCGCCCGATGAAGTAAGTCGGGAGAAAGTAGCGTGGCGGCTTGGCATTTCCTGGGTGCGAACCCATCTAGCCGACATGCCGCAACTTGCCGGTTATAAATTGATCCGTTTCTGGCTGCCCGACGTTTCTTCTCCCAACCGGAAATTCGTGATCCTCCAGACCGTCTGCGGCATACCGTTCACCCTTCTCGTGCTCCTAGGCTTAGTCTTTTCTTTCCGTGCGCCGTACCGCAATGCGGTAGAGTGGTGGCCATTGGATGCCGTGGTGGTTTCGAATCTCTTGAACGTTATCATTTTCTATGGTTCCCCGCGTTTTCGTGACGCAATAACACCCGTGCTCATGGTTTATGCCGCTTTAGGGCTTCATGCGATTTTGAGTAAGTTCTCCCGTCCGCCCGAGGGATAACCGTCTAACGAGTCGTACTCGCTCGCGCGTTCCCGAATTTCAGTGACGTGCCTCGATTGTTTCAGCCGTTGACCGTCGAGAAATGCCGCTTAGGCGGCATTTATTGGTCTATTGTGCATCCGGCGCTCACAATGGCATCCCCACCGATGTTACTGCCCCACCACGCAGGGTCTGCCAAGAGCTGCTACGACGACCCTCTGAACGTCGATGATGTTGCACGCTCCGTCGCCGTTGAGATCGGCGTTCCCACAGGCGACAGTTCCCAACGCCTGGGTTATTGCAATCTGAACGTCAATAACATTCGCCGTTCCATCGGTGTTCAAGTCGCATGCATTTGCGTTTGCGTTCCCGCCAAATGTGCCCTGCCATAAATCCAGGACTCCGATTCCGCCGTAGCCCATGGCGATCAGGAGATTGTTCTTCGCGTCGTAGCCAATCGAGATCGGGCTTACTGGTCCCCCGCATGTGTTGCACAATAGTGTCCAGGTATTTGACGAATAGTTGTAGGACCATGTTTCGGGGGAAGGAGCCGGATTGAATAAATAAACCAGCCCAGTGGCGGAGTTGTAGGTGAGGGGCACGCCCATTGAGCCGCCATTTGCGAAGATCGGACCGCCTGCCGGAGCCCGGTTGGTCCATGTCCTGGTGGGCACGTCGTACGCCCAGGTCTCGCTTGCCAGGACGTCGCCAGCGGGGTTGTATCCTCCATATAAGATTGCTTTTGCATTGACCGTGTCATACACGATTCCCGGATAATACTGACCGGCGAGTGGTTTGACTCCGCCTGCTACAGCCACTTGACTCCAATCGTCGGCGTTCACGCACCCGGCCGCAGTTTGCTTCGACGTAAGCGCTCCCGGCGATGGGGTCTGTGTGGTCGGACAATAGACCCAGGTGCTGGAAGTATTTCCCGTGGAGCCGTAGCCATAGAAAAAAATTACATCGTCATCAGGATCGTAAACACCAGAACCGGCAAGGTGGTCGGTAGGATGATGCGCAGGTGCGGCCTTTGCCCAGACATCACTTGAAATATTAGGATTCAAGGTTAAGTAATAAGTATCGTCGGGATCGATGCCTTGGCAAATCCCTCCCCACAGCCACAAGACTTTGCGCTTGGTATCGACCGCCATATGACCGTAGGGATGACGGTCTCCCGGCCAACTAGAGGTATCACCGGGGCAGGCGCTGGAAAGCGTTCCGTTTCCTCCCAGTCGACTCCAGCTGTTGCTGCTGGAATTGTAGAAAAAGACGTCCGACGAGTAAATGCTCGTCGAGTTTCCTTCGATGCCGTAGTGGAACATTTGTTGCGAAACCGGATCGAAGACCAGCTTCCACCACTGGTTGATTCCCGGTAATCCGGGTGTGTAGTTGGCATTCGACCAAGTCTTTGTCCAGGTGAAGCTTCCCGCTGGGCCCGGGGCGGTAGCTGTGGCGGTGAATGTAAGAGGGCTGCCGGCCAGCGTGCCGGAGACAGCCGTCACGATATTCGCGCCTTCGATGGTACCTAATGTCAGAGTGGTAGAGGCCAACCCTTGCGCGTTGGTTGTAGTTGTCTGCGCCGAAAGAAAACCTCCTCCAGCGATTACCGAGAAAGTGACGGGAACTGCCGCGACCGGATTACCATTCGTGTCGGTTGCCCTTACCGTAAACGGAGAGGGAAGCGCCTTGCTCACTGTTCCTGTCTGGCCATTTCCGCTTACGGCCGACAAATTGGAAGCGGTCGATGCCAAACTGGTACCGGTTGCGGCAAAGGTGATTGGACTTCCCGCCAAACCGGCAGACACAGCCGTTACCGTATTTACTCCAGCGCTGGGTCCCAGCGTCAAGTTGCTGGAAGCCAAACCTTGCACGTCCGTAATGGATACCAGCGTCGAAAGTGTGCCTCCTCCGGCTGTAACGGTAAATGTGACACTAACTCCAGCTACCGAACTACCGTTTGCATCGATCGCCCTAACTGTAAAGGGTAAGGAAAGTGCTTGGCCAGCGGTCCCAGTCTGACCGTTTCCGCCCACCAGCAAAATACCAGTCGGCTGGGTTGAGGGCGTGCCTCCCAAATAGGCTTTTATGCTGAAGTTCTGGGCTGTAAGGCCGGTTTGTCCGGTGTTCACCGTTAGGGTCTGTGTGGTACTGGTAGCGCCGGGAGCCGGGAGATTTGCCACGTTCTTCGCCGCGAACCAGGGCATCTGTGTTCCGGGATTGCCCGCGAAGGTGTTTGTATTGGGATTGAAATTGAGCCAGTCTACCAGCTGTTTGGTTCCCCATTTGATACGGTAACTCTGCGCTCCTGCCGGCACGGTCCAGGAAAGTGTGTACGAGCCGCCGCCGTTGTCGGAAAAGTTCGTAAGTGGAAGCGAGCTGAGACTGGGAGAGCTGGGGTTATTCAAGATGGCAACTACGTATGGCAGCTCGTAGCCCTGAAAGTCAGCCGTGTTCGTTCCGGCACCCGCCATGTTGTGAATGGCATTGATCGTAAATTGCTTGACCCATCCGCCAGTTGTTCCCTCGGTCAAGTAGCGGGCTATGAACGCATAGTTAATGCGTTGAATGACATCGTTGTTTGGGTTATTGTTCAAACACGCATTGGCGGCATCCAAATTAAGTGTGTATATAAATCCCTGAGTGCTCCACTGCGATGTCCCGTCGTCCACCCATCCCTCTGAAAGCACCCAGCGGCCCATGCCATAAGCCAAATCTAGCGAATTCCAATACTCGGGCCAGGAAGAACCAGACACGGTTCGCACATCTAGGACCCCTTGTATCAGAATTGGTACCATCCAGGTCCTTTGGCCGCGCATGTTCAAGCTGGCACCCGTGCAATCCATGCCGGTGTAACCTTGAGGTCCCCAATGAACTCCACGCGTCAGGCTAGTACCAGCGGCATCGTCGACTACGCTGCATCCCGCCGGATTACCCGATAAGCAAAGGGATGGAGCCACGCGAGTGGTGTACAGAGTCTGGGCGTTTGTGAGGACGGCGGCGGCATCGCTGTCTCCGAGGTCGCTCAAGAACTTGAAATAATGCGCGTAGTTGGACAGATTCGCTCCGATGGCTCGCGTATCCCACAGCCCGTCTCCATAGCCCGTTTGATACAGGCCTGTGGGAACGAACCAGTCCTTTCCCCCATCCACCAGCGAATCCTTTATGCTTTCATCGCCCGTGAGGAAATAATAGTACATTTCTCCCCACATATGATTGTGCTCGGTCGATTCGCTCATCCAATTGATCTCGCGCATCGCCAGGCTGGAATTGGCTGATGATGCGGTTGGTTGCCCGTAGCGATCTATTTCCGCTGGGTGGTCACGCCAACTGAACCCATCGGAATGGGGAAAAAGCTCTCGCTGATACTGATAGAAGTGCGCGGAGTTGAGCCATCTGCCGGTATGACCCCTCGCGAGAAAGTTATATAGATCGCCAAAGCGAAACTCCTCTTGATTCCCACCTCCTCCGTCATGCCAATAATAGTAGCGCCAAACATCCGGGACAATGTCTTGAATACAGCAGGCCCGGCTGGCGCCGATTGTCGCTGGGTTGGCGGCGCTCGCGGTGGCGGCCAGCCATCCGTCGACTAGACTTGGGTCTGCGATGGGATACGGAAATACGTCGGTCGCGTTGTAATAGGAAATGGGTGCGCGGGCGACTAGGTAGTGTTGAAAGCTCAGGAACTCACCCGCTAGAGACGAAGGAGTGGAAGAGTGGAAGTTGAGATACACATCGTACGCGCTGTACTGCGGCCAAGCCTGATAATGAGGCTGCGTGTTTTGCCGGGCCCAGATCCCGATCCGGACGTCCGTGCCGCCGCCGTTAAATTCTAGGGATTTTGGATACAGGGCGCCTATCTGATACACGCCGATCTCAACCCCTACACCAGCGCCGTTGCTTATATCTCCCCAGCCTTGCACCGGTTGGGCGCTTGTTCCCGCCAAGGTATCGGTGCCGTTTTTGTTGATCCTCCACCCGCTATCGGTTGTGAAGTCGATGCATTGATCGCCCCCGCACCAGGAGCCATATTGCATCGGCAAGGACTTTCCTTGATAGAGATAAGCGGAGTCAGACCCGCTTACTGAGCCCGTCGAAGGTGTGCTGGTATTATTCGCAAAGGTGTAGTTTAGGACGCCTGAGAGTTTCGGCGTTACCCGAAGTTCGTACGATTGATAGCCCTTATACGCGGTGGCGAAAGTATTGGATGTACCGTAATCCGCATTCCGCAGTGTTGATGTAACTTTAATGGAGTTCTTGCCTTTATAAAAGTACATCCGTACAGTGAAGGCCATGTAGGCGTTTCCGGCGGCATCCACGTGGCTGCCGGTTGCCTTAATCACAGTGCGCGCGGGTCCATTTTCCTCGATGATAGCGGTGGAGGCTGAATCGTTTGCGGATGAGTAAACGGTCGTGCAAGGCGGGCACGTAGTTTGCCCGGGTGCCGGACCATTCATAACTAAACCTTGCGATGAGCCGCTGGCAACAACCGTCGTGGTTCCGACAACCACTTGATCCACTACATTGAAATTGGCCTTCCTAATCGTGAACGTGGCGGCGCCAGTGGCTACAGTTATGGTCGATCCATTGTCGGCCGCTAGGTTCGAACCCCCGAAATTGCCGGCGCCGCCGCTGGTTAGCCTAATCGACGTGTTGAGTTGACCGGCAGTCACGTTTGCCTGAGTATCGACCAAGACCCACTTGATTCTTCCCGAAGGCCAGCGTCCTAACACCCTGAATTGCCCTAGACTTGCGCCCGCGAGTGTGAGCTGGTTCACGTCTGTGATTCCCGTAGTGGGATCATCCGGCAAGGGAACGCCAACTGTGACCGGGTCAGCGGTTCTGGTAACTCCAGGCACACTGCCCGGATAGAGCGCTTCTTGTATCGTCAGGGGTACATTGACGGCCGGCCAAACGGGAACAATGAAGCCGATGTTCAAGATCCAGAAAGCTCTGTTCATCGCAACAAATTCCTTCGGCCGTGCCATTGCCCTAAATCGATTCGCCCTGGGGGGAACGGTCAACGGGAAACGCCCACCTTTAAAAGTAGTACTAGAGGGTGAGCCAAGCCTAACTCTTCGTTACTCCTTGTTGGTACTTATCGGCATCTGCTGCGATATTCTCCGTAGAACCTCTTCCCTTTTTTGACCTTAGATCAATTGCCGGATGCGGTAGATCGTTTTTGCCTAGTAACCTGAAGATCGTCAACGACCTGATTATTCAGGGGGCGCCGCCTTGGGGTCGGCTATCGAGACCCCACATCATCCTCCCGTATTCCTCCACCAATATTCGCCTTTCGTAACGGCAGACGGCCTCAGTAGTGGCCGTGATGACGGCTTGTCCCTTGCTCCAGGCTTCGAATGCCCGGACAAGCATAGATTGGATACCCGCCTTGTCACCCGGCGAAGCCCACAGACCGGTGTTGGTTTCCCTCAGTACTTGGTCCACTTCGCTGCCCGCAGGTGCGATTGCGAGAATCGGTTTTCGAGTTGCCATGTACTCATAGAGTTTCCCGGGCACGCTGATTTCGTTCGTCATCGTCAGTAGCAGAAAATCCGTCTCCTCCATAAATTTCAGGGCGTCATGTTGAGGCATAAACCCTAGAATCTTGATGTCGGCCCGGCGTCCTTCAAGCAGGGCCTGTTCGGAATCGGCAACACGCCCGACGAAACGGGTCTCAATTTGGGATCGTGTCTCTTCAGGCAACCCGTCGAGCGCGTCCAGATAGAAGCGCGGGGATGCAGTCTTATAAACCGTACCCACATGAGTGACGACCATCCGCGCCGATGCATGTGGCCGCGGTTGGAAGCTGGCAAATACGTCCGCATCATAGCCATTCGGAATGACTGCAAATTTGCTATCCGGTTGGCCCGGATACCGATGCCTAATCTCGGCACAGGATGAACGGTTGACGGCAACCACGAGGTCCGAGCTCTCAACCGCCTCCCGCTCAATGGTTTCGGCACGCCGGCGCGTATGCTCACTGTTCTGAAATTCGAAATCTTTTAAGTAGAAACTGAGCCACTCATCGCGAAAATCGCTCACCAGCAGTAACGATGGGAATTCGCGCTTGAGAGCCGTTCCCAAGACCAGCGCGGAAAACGGCGGCACAGTGATCAGAACAAACTTGATATCGTGGCGTTTGATGATCTGCCGGGCCTTCCGGAGAGCGAAAGGCACCCACAATATCTCCGGCTCTGGAGAAAGCGCTCTTTTCCCTAAACCGATCAGGTACCGTTTCCACGAGATCCGCGCCGCGGTATTCCGAGCCACCTTCCTGTTAAGATTTTTGCTGGTCGCGAGCATGGCCCATAATTTCTGGCGAATCGCGAACGGAATTTCGGGAGTGAACGCCGTGTGTACCTTTACGAAAGAAGGAATCTGCCGCACGAGATCAGGGTCATAGACAGGGCCACCGGCATTTGTCGCTTTGAGTACATGCACTTCGTAGCCGCATGCCGGAAGGTATTTAGCAAGACTGAGGGCCCGCTGAACTCCAATTCCGCCAACCGGCGGAAACAAATATGAGACGATAAGAATCTTCGAGTGAGTCAGGGAAACCTCCGCTTGCATCGCAACGATCAGTCCGTCTCTCCAGTAAATGTGTTCGGCTACGCCGGGGGCGCATCTGCGATCGCGCGCCGGAAGTTTGCGGACAATTCCAGTTGTATCACGGTTTTGAGGATTTCTTATGATGATGCGCCCGAACAGCGAGCGCCTGATCACCTGTTAACTCGGCAACAACGTTCTGGTGGGAACGGATCCCGCAAAGATTCATGCGGCCGCTCTCTCCGCGCTAAAACGGCGAAAGAGTCAAGTCCACCATTTCCGAAGAATAGGACGGCAAAGAACCCTCTCGAATTGGGACGGTCCTGCTTGGCAGGAGGGGTCAATCGCGTGTGCTGCATCCTCGATCGAGTTGTATGATCGTGGGTGAGCGGTTGACGTCGCGGAGGTTAGGTGAATGCAGCATCGCCTTTACGTAAGTTTCCTATTTGTAAGTTATGCTGGTGGCGCCGTGCTCCACGTAGGTCCGGGCCAGCAATATGCGACGCCGTGCCGCGCAATAGCGGCGGCTTCCTCGGGCGACGAGATCCAGATCGATGCTTCCGGTAACTACGATGGGGATGTATGTGGCTGGAGCACCAATCAACTGACGATTGTGGGTGTTAAGGGACGTCCAAAAATAGACGCTAAGGGCCGGAATGCTGCCGGCAAGGCGATTTGGGTTATCTCAGGCAACAATACAACAGTCGAAAATATTGAGTTCACGGGCGCCCTCGCACCGAATCACAACGGCGCAGGCATCCGGCAGGAAGGCGCAAACCTGACCGTACGCCGTTGCTACTTTCATGGCAATGAGGAAGGAATTCTTGCCGGAGACAATCCGCCAAGCCAGATCCTGGTTGAGACAACGGAGTTCTCTGACAATGGGTATCACGACGGACAATCGCACAATATCTATGTCAATCACATCGCCCAGTTCACCCTTAGGTTCAGCTATTCCCACGACTCCATTTCCGGGCATTTGGTGAAGTCGCGTGCTTTAAACAATTTCATCCTTTACAACCGGCTCACTGGCGAATCCGGCACATCCAGCTACGAACTGGATTTACCGAATGGAGGACGTTCTTATGTCATCGGAAATTTGCTACAGCAGGGGCCGAGGACGGAAAATTCGACCATCGTTGCGTACGGCGAAGAAGGCCTGACAAATCCTAATAGCGAACTCTATTTCGTCAACAACACACTGGTAAACAACCGTGGGAATGGCACTTTCATTGCCATAGGAACTGGCGCAGCACCGGTCCTCATTCAGAACAACATCTTCAGTGGAGCTGGCCTGCTGATAGATCAGGTCGCTGCACGCCTGTCTCACAATCTGGCCGGCGGCGCACTTTTCATTGACCCCGGAAATTATGACTATCGCCTTCAGTCGAGTTCCCCGGGCCGGAACTTTGGAACCACTCCCCAGACGGCAAACGGGTATTCCCTCGTGCCGGCCTACCAATATGTCCATCCCGCCTGTTTCGAATCGCGGCGGACATCAGGTGCCGCCATGGACGCGGGTGCTTTCGCGTTTGGCGCTAGCGGTATTGCTTCCACATGCCCGAGTGCCCACTAAAGGCCAGTGTTCCTACTAAGCATATCTTTGTCAGGACCGGCGTAGCTTTCGGCGGAGATGGTTTAACGGCCGCTCGACGAAGTAATAGGATGTCAGAGCGAAAGAGACTGCTAATAGAATGTTAGTCGGAAAACGGCATATCGCCCAGGATAAGTTTCGGTTGAGAAACGGCTGCTGCCACAGATATAAAGAGTAGCTAGCTGCCCCAACGGCAACCATCGGTTTCAGCGCCAGGAAGGTATTGACTCTCGATGCGGTCCATGTGCAGCGATGGACAATGAAGGCTACGAGCAAGCCAATGACCGAAGGGCCGAAGATGATCCCCACCAAGTAGAGTCGCAGCCAATTGAAAGCGAAGATCAAGATCACCGTAACAGGAACAAACCAAGAGTTTGCAACGATGGTCTTATACCATTTGCGAGCTTGCAGGTAGTCCCCTCCAATGGCTAGCAAGCATCCAAATGCGAGCGAATCTGCGACGCACGGAAACATGGAGCTGGGCAGGTGCTGCTGGAGTGCGAATACCCGTGCGACGGGAGAGAGAAAGATCATACCGATCGCCACCCATCCAGAGCGGCGAACTCCAGCGACTACCAGAGTTAAGGGCCATAGTAGATAGAATTGCTCTTCCACCGATAGCGACCAGAGGTGTCCAACATACCAACTAAAACTTGTCCTGAAGTTGATCGTGTACGTCAAAGCACCTGTGAGGTCCCCGGCATGCAGGTGGATCCACCCGAACCTTTGAATGGCTGCGATGAAAAAGATATATAGATAAAACGCTGGTGCCAGACGGAGTATGCGACGCGCGTAGAAAAGGTGGAGCGAGATCGATCCGAACTGGCGTTGTTCACCTATTAGCAGCCGGGTGATTAGGTACCCGGAAATTACAAAAAAAATGATCACACCAAGATTGGCATAGTCTCCCAGAACAGGACTGAGGTTGATCCGGGGGAAGCCCTGTGTGCCATTGACATGTCCAAGCAAGACAAAGGCAATAGAAATCGCTCTTAACCCGTCGAGCGCGGCCAATCGGCTGCCCGGATTTGTGTGTCCTAAAGTCGGTATTTGTTCGGATGGCGCGCCGGTGGGCATTTTGAGGTCACAGGAAGCTTTTCATCAAATTCGCGTAAACTACAGGCGCGCTGGAGGCGATTGGAGACGCGGCCTCTCCCTGGCTACGCTTCGCGGCTTTATCATCAGTGACTGCGTTCGACGAAACCCGGGCCAATAGCTCTAAGACGGAAACTTCTGGGCAAGTCCAGTTGTAGCACGTCCACGAGTCTGAACCACGATGAAACTATTACTGGTTGCGGCGCACGATCCAGCGTAAGGAGGCCAAAGAGGAAATAACAGAATACTCAGCCAGATTTGGCCATGTTGCGAAACTACAGTAGAGCCGAACCGAATCGGCCCGGGGCGAAACGCATCGAGAGACAGCACGCCATATTCATCATATTCATAAGGATAAGGAACGAACGAGAAGAACATGGCAGCCACCCAAAAAGCGTAGACGAGCAGCTCCGTCCGCATCCAGTAACGGAAAGTGCGCCCCAGTCCAGTCGCGAAACATTGTTCAAGGTTAGTGCGTGGGCGCGCTCTGAAGGAAATCGACAAGATGCAGATTCGACACTCAACAACACGAATGTTTCGATCATTGGATGGCCTGCCTCGATTGTTTCAGCCAATCAAAACGAGGATTTCAAGATCGTTGCGAACTCATTCGGCGTCCGGTAACGCCGCCGCTGTGGGGCTGTTCGCCATTGTAGTCATCTCGCCAAGCTGTGACCTTGGCCCACTAAACCAGCGAATAAAGTGCCGGAGGTTCTTCGGTCTTGACGATTGATCGCTCTGGACGCCCCGGAAGTCAAGCGGATTCTGCGATGAACAAAGGCCCACAGGCGGGCTCGCCCACTTGCATCCAAGTGCGTGCATCTGCCTAGTCTGTAAACGATGGCTTCATCGTTGCGGTCACCACAGATCTACCATCAGTTGCAGGAGTTGGACGAGGGTTTTGCCCAAGTGAATCGAGCTCTAAATAGGATGCGATCGATTCGCGGCTTCCATACCGCCGAACTTTCTCGCTACAACGAGCTGGCGGCGGAAGCGCGCGCCGCGGCATTGTCGTATTTACTCGAGATCATCGGGGAAGCGGAATCGAAAGAAGCCGGCCGTTTGTTTTGTTCTCGCCGGCGGCGTGAGACCCGGCAGGACGACGCATGAGCGGTGCGAAGTTAGCCTCTGACCTCCAATCGTTGCCCCGCTTCAAACAGTTCGGTCTGCCGGCGCCAGTCTGAGATCGAAGCCAGTCGCTGCAGAGATCGTTCGGTAACAAAAACGGCCTCGGAAGACGGAAGGAACAACAACTCCTCCTGAATCGCAGGCGCCAGGTTGAGGAGATTCATGATCTGGCTGATTCGAGCGCGCGTCACGGATGCGTAGTACGCCAGTTCCGCATAGTTCGCCACCGTCCCGTCTGCGATCAAACCATCTAATCGGTGGGCCATCGCCAACAATCGCGCCACGCTCGCCAGTCGGTCTGGACGGTGCCCTCGAAGACTCGAGTCGTTGCCCGTGGAACGCGGGGGCTCAAACAGCCGCGTCGACAGTGGCACCGATAGTTCCTCAAGGGGTGCATCCGTGCTCTTGGTCTTTCGACGCAGCGTTAACTGCATTGTGCGGTGATCATATCGAACGGCGTCAAAAGCAACTCCCAGGATGCGGCGCTGCTCGGTACGCGACATCCTGCTCCAGTCCGCCCGATTTACCTGTAACAGGATGCGGAGATCGTCATGGGTTGCTACTTCGGCAAGCCCGTACAGCGTTTCTACAACCAACGGCTCGATCTTCGACGCCATCACGCTCTGTCGCGGACAAGCTTAGGCTCCCCGTTTCTGGGCGGTGAAGCAGACATAATAAGGATGCTTCCGGCCGTTTTTGTGGGTGTGGCCGGGTTGCATTCGACTCCACAGACCCCACATTCGAGGAGCCCTTCTAACAAGGACCCTTGCGCTCTTCGTTCCGCGGTCTCGGCTCCC
>Ga0105245_10000800_pt1 | contig 28549 bp, 29 predicted proteins | sample KBSM54metaG_FD_81523 | JGI IMG/M metagenome (GOLD analysis project Ga0105245, IMG submission 81523) | Miscanthus rhizosphere microbial communities from Kellogg Biological Station, Michigan, USA - KBS M5-4 metaG | ecosystem: Host-associated > Plants > Roots > Rhizosphere > Soil | place...
ACCTACCCGACGATCCGCATCGACGAGAACGACGCCGACGTCGGCCACGAGGCGACCGTCTCGAAGATCGGCGACGAGCAGCTCTTCTACCTGCAGAGCCGCGGGCTCGAGGAGGAGGAGGCCTCGAAGATGATCGTCAACGGCTTCATCGAGCCGGTGACGAAGGAGCTGCCGATGGAGTACGCGGTCGAGCTCAACCGGCTGATCGAGCTGCAGATGGAGGGTTCGATTGGCTGAGGTAGCGACGCTGCCGCCCCTCCCCGACCAGAAGACCAAGGGGTGGGAATTCACCGACCTGTCTGGTCTCGATCTCGATTCGTATGAGCCCGGCTCGGCCGAGGTCTCGCTCGGCTCGGCGGGCGGCGCTGTGGTCCTGCCGCTGAAAGAGGCGAGCGAGTCACGGCCGGAGCTGGTCGAGGGACTGCTCGGCTCGCTGGCGCCGGCCGACGATCCCTTCGTCGCGCGCAACGACGAGGCCTGGAGCGACGGCGTGCTCGTCCACGTCCCCGCCGGGGTGAAGGTCGAGGAGCCGATCCGGATCGAGGTCCCACTCAGCGAGGCCGGCAGCGCGCTCAACTGGCGCACCCTCGTCGTGCTCGAGGAGGGTGCCGAGGCCGAGATCTGGGAGCACTGGTCCTCGCCGAGCGACGAGATCGACGCCCTGCTCAACTCAGTCGTCGAGCTGCGCGTAGGCCAGGCGGCGACGCTGCGCTACGTCAACACCCAGGACATCTCCGAGCAGGCCTGGATCTTCGCCACCCAGCGCGCCCAGGTGGAGCGCGACGGCCGGCTCGACTGGACCGCGCTCGGCTTCGGCTCGGCCAACGGCAAGGTGCGGATGGAGACCAACCTGGCGGGCCCGGGCTCCGAGGCACGGGTCACTGGCGGATACGCCGGGGGGCCCGGGCAACACCTCGACTACGACACTACCCAGGAGCACGCGGCGCCGAACACCAACTCCGACCTCGCCTTCCGCGGCGTCCTCGCCGCCGGCTCGACCGCGGTCTGGCGCGGCATGATCCGCGTCGATCCCGGCGCCCAGCAGACCGATGCCTTCCAGGAGAGCCGCAACCTGCTGCTCTCAACCGAGGCCCACGCGGACGCGATCCCGGGCCTGGAGATCGAAGCCGACGACGTGCGCTGCACCCACGCCGCGGCCGTCGCCCAGGTCGATCGCGACCAGCTCTTCTACCTCACCTCGCGCGGACTCGGCGAGGCCGAGGCGAAGTCGCTGATCATCGAAGGCTTCCTCGAGTCGCTGGTCGAACGCCTGGCCGAGGGCCCGGTGCGCGAGGAGATCTCAGCCGCGCTCGAGCGTCGGCTGGCCGAGATCCTCTAGCGCTCGCGCGTCGGCTTTAATCCTCTTCGCGCTTTTTGCGACGTTCCACGAAGGTCGTACGGGCAAGCGAGCCGACGACGATCAACACCGGCGGCAGGTAGAGGGCCCAGAGCCAGTGGCCGACGTGGGCCAGCGGTGTCAGGACAGCCATGACTCCAAGTATGAACTGCTTAGCACCGGAACCGCCGGCCTTGCGAGCAACGGTCCCGGTGCGATAAGGGAGAGGGAGAGTCAAATGCTAGGACTCATCCTCAGTAAACCACTTCGTCAAAAAGTTGCATCAGTAAAAAACCCTGCTTAACGGTTGGTTCATCCGCAGTTTTCGCAAAAAGCGGAATCTATGCATTGCCGACCGAGAGGAGGTAAAGGCCGAAGCAGGTAAAAGCAACCATGACAACAAGCATCCAGTACTGCGAGCGAGCGGCCTGTTTGTAATCGCCCCAGTAGGCCGTGGCGCGGTCGTGGGCAAGGGTGAGGCCGACAACGTGGCCGATCACCAGGGCTCCGACCTGTACGTACCAGATCGCGTTGGCACTGAGGAGCCTGAAGTTGATCCCCCCGGAGGCCGTGCCGAAGAGGTCGGTCGTCGCCGTCCCGAGAGGATCGGAGAGCAGGTAGGTGAACTGGGCCTGCTCCTGAAAGACGAAGAGACTGAAATAATGCGCCACCAGGTAGGCGAAGGCGATCGGGATCAGAGTGTGGGCGAAGCCGGCGCGCAGTTTGCCTAGCGGCGGGGCACCGCGCACGGTGGCCATGCCGCGCACACCGATCAGGTAGACCAAGCCAACGCCGAAGAAGCAGAGCAGCATGAAGATCGTGTCTGCCAGACGCAGCGAGGTGGTCAGGCTGAGCCCGGCTTCCGCCAGCCATTCGAAGGTCTTGATGATGGCGTCCTTGAAGGCACCCTCCTGCGCCCCATCGAAGCTGGTGCTTGCGATCGAGGCGACCACCACCGCGGCGGAGCCCGGGATCGTTGCCCAGTGCGTCGAGGCGGACAGCGGCAGCCGTCGACCGAGCCGACCGTCCCGCACCCCAAATGACCCGAGCTGGGAGAACATGCCGAAATAGACGGAGAACACCTCGCCCCGCTCGCACCAGGTCTCCACTCCAAACAGTGTCATCATTACCAGCGTGTAGAGGGTGTAGATAAGCGCCGCAATGCCGGCCGCGTGAGGTGAAAGGCCCACCGCCACTCCACCGCTTGCGCCGTAGACAACCTCCAACCAGACCACGGCTAGAAGAGTTATCGCGGCGGGCCAGCGACCGAGCCGCTCAGGATATTTGAGGTGAGCGGGAGGTTGTCCCGCGACCAGGGTGAAGGTCCCCCCTATAACTCGGGCGACCGCGCGCCAGGGGTTGAAGGGTCGGAAGACGTCGCCGAATATCACGCTGAACAGTGGGAAGCCCAGCCAGGCGGTGACGAACAGGAAGGTCAGGGCGAAATTGCGGTCCGGGGCTTCGGTGCCCTTTAGGCCGGCGTAGATCGAGAAGCCGAGAAAGAACACCCCGATCGCACCGCAGACGACTTGAACCGGGATGCTGAGCAGTGTCTTCGAAAACCCCTCGTTGAGCGGCCGCCAGCGTTCGTCCTCAAGGCGCGGTTTGCGCCATGCCGCCGAGAGCGCGAAGAAGGAGACGATCAGGACAATCGACGCGCCCCAGGCAAAGAGCCAGGCTGGGATCGGCAGGTCCTTGCGCGCGACCAGTGCGTGCGCGACCGGCAGGAAGAAGCTCATGGGTTGACGGTGAGTTCGAGGATCTGTTCCTTGCGGCCCTCGAGCTCGGCCTCGAAGACGCCTTCAATCGTGGCGGGGAAGGCGAAGCTGACCGAGCCACCGGCCTTGACGTCCTTCATGATGTCGTAGCCGTGCACGTGGACCTCGTCGCTGACGTCGGAGTCCACCTTGAAGCGGACCTGTTCACCCTTGTTGTAGGTCAGATCGGTGATGCCGCCGACGGGTTTGCCGTTCTTGATCACGATCGTCGTGACCTTGCCGCCGGTGTTGGACGTGGTCTTGGTGCTGTCGTCCTTCTTCAGCACAACCAGCAGCACGACCGCGATGACGACGACCGCAATGCCGGCGACGACGCGCGTGGTGTTCGAGTTCATTGCTCACTCCTTGGTTCCGGGCACGGCGAGGCCGCGCCAGATTGACCCGCGACGGGCGCCGCGGGCGGCTTTGGAACTAGGAAGCGAGTGGCGGTGGGCGCTGGGCGTAGCCGAAGGCGAGTAGGAGCCCGCCGCTGATCGCGTGCGAGCGCGGTGCCATGGGCCGGCTCTGACTCTTGGCAGCGCGAGCGCGGGGCCTGGCCCAGATCCGCTCGGAGATCCTGACGATCGTCCTGAAGCCCGGGTAATGGCCGAACAGCAGCGAGCCGAGCAGCAGGAAAAGCGGGATCAGCGCCAAGGCGATCTCGAACATTGCTCTGAAAATCTAGCGGAGTTGGGCGCCGCCGCCAGCGAATAACGTTCGCGCCGATGCGCCCCGAACGCGACACCATCGCCGCGCCCGACCTCCCGGAGGGAATTGCCTGGATCGGAGAGCGGCCGCAGTCGATGCCCAACCTGACTGCCGCCGGCCCGGTCCTGGTCCACTTCCTCGACTTCGCCCAGCTAAACAGCGTCCGCACCCTCCCCTACCTGGCCCAGTGGGACCGCCGCTACCGCGATGCGGGCCTGACCACGATCGGCGTACAGGCGCCGCGCTTCCGCTTCGGCTCGAACGCCGAGCGGGTCGCGGCGGGCCTCGACGAGCTCGGCGTCACCTTCCCTGTCGCGATCGACGCCAAGCGCGAGCTCTGGCTCTCATATGGCTGCGAGGGCTGGCCTAGCCTTTTCCTCTGGACCACCGGCGGTGCGCTTAGCTGGTTCCACTTCGGCGAGGGCGAATACCTCGGCACCGAGATGGCGATCCAGGAAGAGCTGCGCGAGCTCGATGCACTGCGCTCGCTACCCGAGCCGATGGACCCGCTGCGCCCAAGCGACTCGCCGGGCGCCAAGGTCATGCCTCCCACGCCCGAGATCTTCCCCGGCGGCTCCTGGGAGCAGCCCTGGACCAGCGGCGAGCTGGAGCTCAACTACGAAGCCGGCGGCGCCCACGCGACCATTGAGGGGACGGGCACGCTCTCAGTCACCGTCGACGGCGGCGAGACCAACCAACTCCAAATCGACGGCCCGCGCCTCTACACGCTTGCCGAGCACCCGCGCCATGAGCGCCACCACCTACAACTCGTGCCTTCCCCAGGCCTCCAAATCTGGTCCGTCAGCTTCGCGGCAGGCATCCCGTAGCAGTGGGCGGGAGGTGGCCCTATTCCAGACGCTCAAGCCCGGCGCAGCCGGGCGTCTGGAATAGGGCCACCTCCCGCCCTCCTACGCCGATGCCGCCGCCGAAGCTCCCCGGATCTCCTTAGGAAGCATGAACCGCACGTCCTCGTGAACCGTCCGCAGCTCCGAGACGTCCTCGGCGCCGCGTTCGCGAAAGAGCTCGACCAGGCGCTCGACCAGCTCCTCGGGGGCGCTGGCGCCGGAGGTGATGCCGACGGTCTCGACCCCCTCCAGCCACTCCTCCTCGACCTGGGTGTGGTTGTCGATCAGGTAGGAGGCGGCGCCGTGTTCGCGCGCGACCTCGACCAGGCGATTCGAGTTCGAAGAGTTGGTCGAGCCGATGACGAGGACCAGGTCGCACTCGCGGGCCAGCTGCTTGACCGCGATCTGGCGATTGGTCGTGGCGTAACAGATGTCGTCTGACTTGGAGCTGACGATGCCCGGGAACTTCGCCCGCAGAGCGGCGATCACCTCGGCTGTCTCGTCAACCGAGAGCGTCGTCTGGGTGATGAAGGCGACCTTTGACGGATCGGCAACCTCGAGGCTCTCGACTTCATCGGCGGTTTCGATCAGGACGATGCTGTCGGGCGCCTCGCCCGTCGTCCCTTCGACCTCCTCGTGACCAGCGTGGCCGATCATCACGATCGTGTAGCCCTCGGCGGCGAAGCGGCGGGCCGAGACGTGGACCTTGGTCACCAGTGGACAGGTGGCGTCGATCGTGCGCAGCTTGCGCGCGGCAGCGTTGTCATGGACGGCCGGGGCGACGCCGTGGGCGGAGAAGACGACCATCTCGCCCTCGGGCACCTCGGTCTCCTGCTCGACGAAGATCGCGCCCCGCTTGGCCAGCTCCTCGACCACGTGCTTGTTGTGGACGATCTCCTTGCGCACGTAGACCGGGGCGCCATGGAGCTCGAGCGCGCGCTCGACCGTCTGCACGGCACGGTCGACTCCAGCGCAGTATCCGCGCGGGGCGGCAAGCAGGACCCGTTTCGGGGCCCCAGTGGCGAGCGAGGGCATATCTGCAGAGTAGCCGGGCGCCATCTCCTCCGCTCCCGCGAGGACGTGCTTATGACAACCGGCGATCACACGTCCTCGCTCCCGCGTCCGGGGATGGCTAGCCTTGCTGGATGGCAACCCAAGGCCGCCACCTCGACAGGCTCTCCGCAGTCGACGCCTCGTTCCTCACCAACGAGACCTCGGCGAGCCACATGCACGTCGGCGCGATCCTGATTTTCGAGGGGCCGCCGCCTAAATACGTCGACCTGGTCGAGCACGTGCGGGGGCGCCTCGACCAAGTGCCGCGCTTCCGCCAGCGCCTCGTCGTGCCGCCGCTGGAGGCCGGCCGGCCGCTCTGGGCCGACGACGTCAACTTCAACCTGACCTACCACATCCGCCACAGCGGATTGCCCGATCCGGGCGGTGAGCAGCAGCTGAAGCGGCTTGCCGCGCGCGTTTTCTCGCAGCAGCTCGACCGCTCCAAGCCGCTCTGGGAGCTCTGGCTCGTGCAGGGCCTGGAGCGCGATCGCTTCGCCCTGCTGACCAAGACGCACCATGCGATGGTCGACGGGATCTCCGGCGTCGACATCGGCACCGTCCTCTTCGACCTCGAGCCGGTGCCCGAGCCCGCCGCCAGCGACGACGGCTGGGTGCCGTCGCCGGAACCAAGCACGATCGACCTCGTCGCCCGTGGCGCGGTCGACGCGCTCGAGGCGCCGGTGAAGATCGTCGAGCGCGCGGTCGAGGCGGTGCGCCACCCCGAGACGGCGGCGCGGCGGATCGGCGAGGCGCTGGAGGGTGTCGGCGAGATCGTCGGCGCCTTCGCCGACCCGGCTCCCGACGTGCCGCTGAACCAGCACATCGGCCCGCACCGCCGCTTCACCTGGGCGCGCTCGGAGCTGGCCACCTTCAAGCGGATCAAGGACGCGCTCGGCGGCACCGTCAACGACGTCGTCCTGGCCGTGGTTACCGGGGCGCTGCGCGAGTGGCTGCACAGCCGCGGCGTGCGGACGGAGGGCCTGGAGCTGCGGGCGCTGGTGCCGGTCTCGATTCGCAGCCAGGATGAGCGCGGCGACCTCGGCAACAGGATCGCGGCGATGCGCGGCCCGCTGCCGGTCTACGTCGAGGACCCGGTTCGACGGCTGCGGGTGGTCAGCGAGCAGATGGAGGGCCTGAAGCGCTCCAAGCAGGCGCTGGGCGCCGAAGTGATCTCCCGTTTCAACGACTTCGCGCCGCCGACGCTGCTGGCGCAGGCCTCAAGGATCAACTTCTCGACCCGGCTCTTCAACATGATCGTTACCAACGTGCCGGGCCCACAGATCCCGCTCTACGTGCTGGGCCGCGAGCTCGAGGAGGTCTTCCCGGTCGCCTTCCTGCCGCAGAACCACACGATGGCGGTGGCGATCATGAGCTACAACGGCCGGGTCGGCTTCGGCCTGCTGGCCGACTACGACTCAATGGAGGACGTCGAAGAGATCGCCGAGGGCCTGAATCGCTCACTCGCCGAGCTCGAGGAGGCCGCGGCGGCGGCCACTCGCGCCTGAGCCGGCCCGCGCACCGCGCCAACTAGGCTAGGCCGGTGGCAATCCTCGTCGCCCTCTTCATCGTCGTCCCGATCATCGAGATCTACGTGATCATCCAGATCGGCTCGCTGATCGGCGTCTGGCCCACGGTCGCGCTGCTGATCGCCGACGCGGTGCTTGGCTCGATGCTGCTGCGCCACCAGGGCCGCGGCGCCTGGCGCCGCTTCAACGCCGCCCTCGCCGAGCGCCGCTTCCCCGGTCGCGAGGTCGCCGACGGCCTCCTGATCGCGATCGGCGGCACCCTCCTCCTCACCCCCGGCTTCGTCACCGACATCTTCGGCGCGATCCTGCTGATCCCACCGACGCGAGGGCTCGTGCGGCGCCTGATGCGCGGCTACGTTGGCAAGCGGTTTCTGGTCATGGGCGTGCCGGGAGCCGCGGGCCGAGGCGGCCCGACAGGACCTGCGACCTCGAGCCGTCACTACGACTACGACGCCACGGCCGAGGAGATCGACGCGGACGACCCGCGGCTGCCGAGGTAGCGCAGAGCCGGCGCCAAGGGAATCGCGACTAGGCGTCAGCCAAACGCCGCGGAACCGGCCTTGACAAACGCAACCGCGAGTTGACGCTGTTCGTGCTCGAAGGCCAGCTCCATATCCTCGATCGCCCGTGCGCCCAGGCCTACCCTGCGGGCCTGCTGGCGCCAAGCGGAGGTGGCGGCCAGCACCTGATCGAGGATCAGTTGGCATTTCGCCTCGTCCAGGCGGAAGTATTCGGCAACCTCGACCAGTGCCTCGACAGATGCGATCGGATCGTCGAAGGCGATCGCGGTGCTGAGTTCCGTAAGCCCTTCCGGGTTCGGATTGAGGTCGAAGGCTGGAGCCAGGGACCAGCCATCGCTGCTCGTCCTCAAGAAGCCGTGGTTTCTCAGGTGATCGTCGGTGTTCGAGACGAGCAGGGTGAATGCAACTCGGCGCCAGAGCTCCGTGAGATCACGCCTCGCCCTGGGTGAGACCCGCTCGACGACATCGGCGATTTCCAGATAGCTCGCTCGATCGCCATCCTGGGCTTCGAGCATCGTCATCGCGCTGACGTACCCGATCCTGCGATCGCCCACGCGATCGAAGCGGTCGACTATCAGCACCTGCTTTTCGTCAATGAGCTCGAGGGCCCCGTCAGGGACGGTGATCCCGGCTTTGCGCGCCAGAGCAATAGTGACCCCCTCCCATGCGATCACCTCATGGTCGTCCTTTGGGCTGGGGAACTTGGCAATCGCCGGCTTGCCGAGAGCATCGATCACGTGCGCCTTTGGACGGGCGCCGCCGAGCGATGAGCCACCACGCAACAGCGCCCTCAACTCCTCCTCGCCGGCCTCCTCCCGTTCCAGCCGTTCTGAGGCGGTGAGCAGCTTGCCCAGCTCAATCAAATCTGGCACTCCCCCGCGCTCATCGGCGAGGTAGGTGTCAGATCCGGGCAGGCGAAAACGAAGCGCACCCTGCCTCATGTCATCGCGAACACCGAGCAAGTAGTCGATCTCGCCGAAGTTGCGCCCGGCTTGGCGTTCGGCTTTCGCGCGACGATTCTCGGCACGGTCGATCAGGCGCCGTCCCCAGCGATCGGGGGCGCAATCGGAAAACGCACCGAAGATCGCCACCTCATTGCGCGTTTGCTGCTGGCCTACCAACAAAGGCAGGGCCGGATCGAGCTCATAGGAATCGGCCCGCTCGATGTAGGAGGCCTCATAGGAAAAGGTGGCGGACTCGGTGCGGCCAGCTCGATGTGAGTAAAGACGCCCGGCGAGGACATCCTCCCCATCAATCTGGACAACGACTTCGATCTGAGCGTCAGTCATCTTCGCCACCACTCAGGGTGCGCGGACGCACTCGTTTTGGCAGCTGCCGGCCGGAGCGCAACCGGCCGACGTCGCTTTCGTAGGGATCAAGGCTTCGCAAAAGGCCATCGAGCACGCCCAGGACTCGTAGGATGCGGAGCAGGTTCTCCAGGGTTATCCCGCCGTCGCCGCGCTCGAGCCTGCGCAGGGTGTTCACGCCCACATCGGCGCGCTCGGCGAGCTGCGCCTGCGTCAGGTTGCGCAGCTTGCGCCAGGCAACCACGTCCTCGCCGGCATCGCGCAGGGCACGTTCAATGGCCGGCGGCAGGCTACGCGCACGACGGGACGGTTGATGGCCATGTCTACTTTTAGCAACCATATATCGATGATTGTAGCCGATAATCACCCATATATTGCTATTTACTGCTTGTCACCTCGCCTTCGCTGATTCACCATCCAGCGTTGATTTGTGACAGTCAATTCGTCGCCCTCCCGGCGATCAACTGCCTTCCCGGAGCCGCTTGTAGACCTTCCGCAGGTAGAACTCCGCGAGCGTCGCCTGGAAGTCCTTCTCGGATGTACCTGTCGATTTGCTGCTTGTAGCGGACCGCGTGCAGGCGAGACGAGGTCACGACCATCGCGGGGACTCCAGGATCGGGCGTCTAGGACGCGGGAAGGCTATCCGAGGGGTCGTCCGCCCCTAACGAGCCGGACTGGTTGCGTCGGGCGACGCTAGAACCCAAGTGCGAACTTGGCGTCCTCGGTCATCATCTCGGGGCTCCAGGCTGGGTCGAAGACCATCTTGGGGTGGACGGCGTTGACGCCGGGGAGGTCGCCGACGAACTCCTTCATCTGCTCGGAGACCTGGGGGCCGATTGGGCAGGCCGGGGTGGTCAGGGTGAAGGTGACGAAGACTTCGTCCTTCTCGATATCGACGTCGTAGACGAGGCCGAGGGAGACGAAATCGAGGCCCAACTCGGGGTCGATCACTTCCTCGAGTGCCTCTAGTACGTCGTCTTCGGTCAATACGGCGGTGTCGTTGTCGGTCATCCGACCATGGTAGCCGGGGCTACGACCGGTCGGGTCCGAGCGGCTCGGCCGGCGGGTCGTGATCGTCGTCGCTCAGCTCCAGCTGCCACCAACCGACGTCGCGCCAGGCACCAGCCTTCCAGCCAATGCGGCGGTAGATACCAACCGGAGCGAACCCCAAACGCTCATGCAGCGCCACGCTCGCGATGTTGGGAAGAGTAATGCCGGCGCAGGCCGTACGAAACCCCTGGCGACGCAGGCTCTCGAACAGGCCCTCGTAGAGGCGGCGGCCAACACCCTGGCGCCACTGCCCCTCATCGACGTACACAGAGACATCGGCCGACCAACGATAGGCGGGGCGCTCCCGGTGCCTACAGGCGTAGGCGTAGTCGAGCAACTCCCCGCCACGTTCGGCAACAAGCCACGGATGAGTGGTCGCGATTCGGGCGATTCGATCCGCCATCCCCACCTCATCGGGGGCAGCCTCCTCGAATGAGGTCGCGCTCGCCAGAACGTATGGCGCGTATATCGCCGCACAGCCGGCGGCGTCCCGCGCGGGATCGGCACGGCGAATCAAGAGCTCCTCCATCAAGCGGCAATGCTAGACCGCCCCACACCGCACGACTTCATTTCTCGTCAATAGGCTGCCCGGGAATGGCGGGTTCAGAGACCATCGTGCGCCGCTCGATCGGCATCGTCTTTGCCGATGGAGGCCTGCTTGCGCTCAGCGCGGTGCGCCCACAGGGTGCCGGGGGCCACGGCGAGGAGACGGTTGGGGCGGTGCTCTGCGGGCCCGACGGCGCGCCCGTCGACGTCTCCGAGACGCTGCTCTCGACCGAGTACGGGCCCGACGGGGTGCAGCGCCGGGCGACGCTCGAGCTCTGGCTCGACGACGAGGACGGGCAGCCGCTGCGGGGCGCCGGCACGCTGATCAGTGCCGCTGAGATCAGTCACCCAGGGCTGACCGGAACGGTGGCCTTCTTCCGCTGGGCGGTCGAGGGACGCGAGGGACTCGGCCACTACGAGGTCGTGCGCGGCGATGGCTGAGATCAAGACGATCATCTCGGACTTCGGCGGCGTGCTGACGACGCCGCTGCTGCAGTCCTTTATGGCCTTCCAGGACCAGACCGGGATCACGACCGAAACGCTGGGCAAGGCGATGCAGGCCGCCACCGAGGAAAACGGCGGCGAGAACCCCCTCTTCGAGATGGAGCGCGGCGAGATCAGCGAGGACGCCTTCCTCGCCCAGTTGACCGTCTGCCTTGAGCCGCTGCTCGGCCACCCGCCGGAGATGCACCGCTTCCGCGAGATCTACTTCGAGGCGCTCGAACCGAACGCGGCGATGATCGGGCTGATGCGCGAGCTGAAGGGCGAGGGCTACCGGATGGCGATGCTGACCAACAACGTGCGGGAGTGGGAGCCGCTGTGGCGCTCGATGCTGCCGGTCGACGAGATCTTCGAGACCGTCGTCGATTCCGGCTTCGTCGGCTGTCGTAAGCCCGAATCACGCATCTACGAGCTGACCTTGGAGCGAGTGAGCGAACCAGCAGAGGCCTGTCTCTTCATCGACGACGTCCTGGTCAACATCGAAGGCGCCCGCAAGGCCGGACTCAACGCCGTGCACTTCCAGGACAACGAGCAGGCGATCGCCGAGATCCGCGCGGCGCTCAACTAGACGCTCAGTCAGGTCTAGCGCAGGTGACGCCTGAGGAAGTCGAGCTGGTCGGCGACCAACGCCTCGTGGACGGGGCCGTCGTAGATGTCGAAGTGGTCAACGCCGGGGTAGGTCCGTAGCTCGCCCCTCGGCGCACGGTGGGCTGCGGTGATCGCCGGGCCGGGCTTGGCGACGCGATCGGCCTCGCCGACGCAGACAAGCCAGGGGCAGTGCAGCTTGGCAGCGTGGCGCACGGGGCGGTAGGGCCGGCCGAGCAGCCAGCGTGAGGAGACGCGGTTGCGCCAGCGCGAGTCCTCGCCGATTTCAACCACGCGGCGCCAGCCCTCCTCCCCGCCCGGGGCGTTGATCAGCGCCGGCTCGTCGGGTTGGCCCACAGCCGGCAGGTGGCGACCGCGCACCGCGGCCGCGAGCGTGCGAGCGGTCACCCGCGGCGAGGAGCGATGCGCCTGGGTGACGATGTCGAGGAAGGGAACCTGGCTGATCGCTGCTGCAACGCCTAGGTCTTCGGCGGCCGCGGCGAGAGCGTTGCCACCGCCCATCGAAGAACCGAAAGTAACGACGCACTCCGGATCGGTTCCAGGCAGCGAGCGGGCAATGGCGATTGCCGCTCGCCAGTCCTCGAGCTGGCGAGCGGGCTCGAACAGATCTGGCTCGCCGCCGCTGTCGCCGAAGCCGCGGTGATCGAAGACGAGCGCTGCGAAGCCGCCGGCCGCAAAGCGCTCGGCAAAGGGGCCAAGCTGGTCACGGCGCGTGCCCGAGAGCCCGTGGGCCATGACCACGATCGGCGCTCGCTTCTCACCGCCCACAGCCGGATACAGCCAGGCCGCGCAATCGTCTCTCGCTGATTCGAAGCTGAGGTCGCGTCGCGTCACTGCCGGAATAACGACCGAACCAACGTTGGCGTGAGATCCAGGCGCTGGGTACTTGGCGAAAGATATGGTGCCTATATGGGTACGAAAGGGATCACCGCGCTCGCAGTCCTCCTTGTCGCCGCCGCGAGCTTGACCCTCGCCGCCTGCGGTAGCTCGGATAATTCGAGCAGCGCAACGGCGACCGAAGCGCAGGTACAGGAAGAAGCTGAAAGCAATTGCGATCCGAATTACTCGGGGGCCTGCCTAGACGCTTACGCATCCGACTATGACTGCGAAGGCGGAAGCGGGAACGGGCCGTATTACACAGGCGAAGTCTCGGTCGTCGGTGAAGACCATTACGGCCTTGACGCTGATGGGGACGGCGTCGGCTGCGAGCCCTACTGAGTGCCGGGAACCGGTGCGGCGGCGGCTAGTTGTCCGAGCCCGCCCGGTCCCAGATGTAGAGCTCTACGGCCTCTAGGGCAAGCTCCATCTGGCGGGGGGAGGAAAGTAGGCCGAGGACCAGCTCTAGGGCATCCTCCTCGGTTACTCCGGCGTCGACGGCCTCCTCGCCGCGGAAGCCGGCGGCGAGCTTCATCGCCTCGCGGCGGTTCTCGCCGAGCGAGCCGAAGGCGCCCATAAGGAAGTCGCGGTTCGGGACCGGGTGGCCGACCTCGAGCGAGCCGTGCCAAGCGGCGAGCATCGAGAGGTCGTGCTCGTCGAGCTCGGAAAGGGCCTTGGCGTAGTGGGTCTCGAGCTCGTCGTCGGGGATCTCGTCGACCCAGGCGCGCACCGCCTCGCCGAGCAGCTGGCGGCGGGCCTCGCGGCCGATCGAGTCGGCGATAGCGCGGATCGCGTCGGCTGGGTCTACGAAGCAAAGGGCCATCGGAAAGTCAATCTAAAGAAGGCGGTAGACGGCAAATCGGCGGGCGTTTTGTCGGCGTTTGCGGCGTTCTGAAGCGCCGCGGGCGGACCTATGCTGGACCGCTCGCCCTATGCCGCTGAAACTGATCCACGGACCCCCGAACTCAGGCCGCGCCGGCCGCATCCGCCGCGGGCTGATCGCCGTGCTCGATCGCGATCCCGTCCTCGTCGTCCCCACCCTCGACGACGTCTACGCCTTCGAGCGAGAGCTCTGCGCAAACGGGGCGGTGCTCGGGGCCGACGTGATGACCTTCGGTGGGCTGTTCCGGGCGGTGGCCACGGCGGGTGGCGCCCCTCCCGGCGCGGTCCTCACCCCGGCACAGCGCCTCGGCGCCGTCGCGGCAGCGGTGAGCGAGCGGCGCTCGGAGCTTGGCCCGCTGCGCGGCTCCGCCCTGCAGTCCGGCTTTCCGCTGGCGCTGGAGCGGCTGCTCGACGAGCTGCAAGCGGCGGGGCTGACACCCGCCGACGTCGAAGCGACGGCCGGGACGCTCGAGGGCTCGGCCTACCTCGGCGACATCGCGGCCCTCTTCGCCGGTTACGCGCGCGTGCGGGACGGACTCGGCACCGTCGACACCCACGGCATCGCCCGCGACGCGATCGACCTGCTCGGCGACGGCGGCGGGTTCTGGCGGCGACCGGTCTTCCTCTACGGCCTCGACGACCTGACGCCCAACCAGCTGAGCTTGATCCGTGGCCTCGCCGCGACCACGGACGTGACCGTGGCGCTGCCCTACGAAACGGAGCACACGGCGCTGGAGGCGCGCAACGCCCCGCTGCTCGAAGCGCTCGAGCGGATCGGCATCGACTCGGTCGAGGAGACCGCAGCCGATCCCGGCAACACCGACTCGCCGCTCCTCTTCCACCTCGAGCGGGGCTTTGGCGCGAGCGAGCCCCGCCGCTGCCCGCTCGACGAGAGCCTCATCTTCCTGCGCTCCGCCGGCGAGCGCGGCGAGGCCGAGGCGATCGCGGTCGAGGTGGCTCGCCTGCTCGCCGAGGGCTGCGAGCCGGAGCAGATCGCGATCGTCGTCCGCGACCCGGCGCGGCGCGGCCCTCTGATCGCCTCGATCCTCGAGTCCTATGGGATCCCGACCGCGCTCGAGGCGGAGGTCCCGGCGTCGACCACCTCCGTCGGAGGCGCCCTGATCGCCCTGTTGGAGGCAGTCCTGGGGACCGGTAGGGCCGCCGACCTGCTGCGCTACCTGCGTGGCCCCTCCGGCACCTCGTCGGGGCGAGCCGACTGGTTCGAGCGCAAGCTGCGTCGCAAGCGTATCCAGACAGCGTCAGCTGCCATGCAGCTCTGGGAGGAGAAGTACGACGAGCCACTGGAGGCCGTCGCGCGACTGCGCGAGGCAGCCGGAACGCCGGCTGGCCTGGCCAGCGAGGTCGGGGCCCTGGCCGCGGCGATGGGCGCCCGCGCCGGCTCGGAGCTGGAGGCGCGCACCGCGGCGGCAATCTCCACCGCCCTGACCGAGCGGGCCGCGCTCGACGGCCTGGCGCCACTGCCCGAAGCCCTAGCGCGGGCGCTGGCTGGCATCCGGGTGCGGGTGTGGAGCGGACCGGTCGAAGACCGGATCAGGATCGCCGACCCCCGCCGGGTGCGCGCGGCGCGCTTCGACAACGTCTTCGTCGCCTCGCTGCAAGACGGCGAGTTCCCGCGCGGTGCCGCTCACACCGACCCGTTCCTCTCCGAGCGCCAGCGCGAGTCGCTCGGCCTGCAGCCGCGCCACGACAGTGACGCCGAGGAGCGCTACCTCTTCCACGTCTGCCTGGCGCTGCCGCGGCGCAGGCTCTTCCTCTCCTTCCGCGACAGCGACGAGAACGGCGGGGCCGAGGCGCCCTCGCCCTTCACCGAAGACGTGAGGCAGATGCTGGAGCCAAGCGAGGGCGAGCTTCACGGTCGCGGCCTGGCCGAGGTCGTCCATCGCGTCGCCGATGCGCCCTCGGAGACCGAGCTGGCGCGGGCGATCGCCGCAACCGGCATGCAGGCGGACGCCGAGCAACTACTTAGCGTTGCCGGCGCCGCGGATGAGATCGCCGATCGGGTCAGACAGCGGCTGGCGAGCGCTCGCGGCGCCGAGGCCGCCACCCGCGCCCCCGGCCCGCTCTCGAACCCGGCCGTGATCGCGGCCCTCGGCGGCGTCCACGCCTACGGCGGCACGACCCTCGAGGGCTTCGACGTCTGCTCCTACCGCTGGTTCGTCTCGCACGAGCTCGCGCCCCAGCCACTCGACCCCGCTCCCGACCCGCTCGTCCAGGGCGGCATCGTGCACGCCGCCCTCTTCTCCCTCTACAAGGAGCGCCCCGGCGGCGACCCGCTCCCCCGGCCCGCCTCCCTCGCGGCCTGGACCGGCCGCAGCCGCGAACTGGTGGGCGAGATCGCAGCAGTGAGAGGGCTCGGCGAGCACCCGGCCGAGCGGGCGATGCTCGCCCGCATCGAGGGCCTGCTCGCCCGCTTCCTAGCCGAGGAGGCCCGCCGGGACATGGCCGGCTTCGAGCCCTGGCTGCTGGAGGCGGGGTTCTCCGAGTCCGAGGAGGTGGAGCAGCCCACGCTCGAGATCGACGGCTGGCGCCTGCACGGGGCGATCGACCGGGTCGACCGGGCCCCCGACGGACGCGCCCTCGTCCTCGACTACAAGCTCTCGAGCAGGGTCTCGCCTCGAGTCAAGCTCGAGGAGGAGGCGAAGCTGCAGCTGCAGCTCTACCTGATCGCCGTCGCCGAGCTCTGGGGGGCGGAGATCGTCGGTGGCCTCTACCACCCGCTGCGAGCCACCTCAGAGCGCCGACCGCGCGGGCTCGTGCTGGAGGAGGCGGCGGCCGAGCTCGGTGGCTACCGGCTCGCCAAGACCGACAGCGTCGACCGCGAGGAGTTCGAGCAGCTACTCGCCGACGCCCGCCGCCGCGCCGGCGAGATCGTCGCCCGGATGCGAGCGGGCCAGATCGACCGCGACCCCGGCCCGCGCGAGGGCCTGCGCAACCACGGCATCTGCCCAGCCTTCTGCGACTTCGCGCCGATCTGCCGCCGCGACCGGGCGCCGGTCGAGCCGGTTAGCGATGAGGACGAGGACGAGCGGTGACCAAGCGCAAGCCGACCACCGAGCAGCGGGCCGCGATCGAGGCAACGGCGGCCGAGGTCATGGTCGAGGCGGGCGCCGGCACCGGCAAGACCGGGGTGATGGTCGACCGCTACTGCCGGCTGGTCTGCGACCGCGGTGTCTCCCCCGACTCGGTCCTCGCCTTCACCTTCACCGACAAGGCGGCGGCCGAGCTGCGGCAGCGGATCCGGGCCGAGATCGAGCGCCGGGCCGAGGCGGGCTCCGAGCGCGCCCGCGAGCTGCTGCCCCGGCTCGGCAGCGCCTGGGTGACGACGATCCACGGCTTCTGCAACCGCCTGCTCTCGGCCCACCCGGTCGGGGTCGGCATCGATCCCAGGTTCCGCGTGCTGGACGCCCCGGAGACCGAGCGAGCAGCCGGCGAGGCCTTCGACGAGGCACTCGAGGCCTTCCTCTCGGCAGGAGACCGCGACCGCGAGAACACGGCGGCGGCCTTCGACATCGGCGGGCTGCGGGCGATGGTGATCGGCGCCCACGCCGAGCTACGCAGCCGCGGCGCGGCCGAGCCCCGGCTTCCCGAGCCGCCGGAGTCAGATGTGCAGGGAGCGCTGCGGGACGCCGTCTCCGCCGCCGCGGAGGCGCTCCCAGAGTTGAAACCCGGCAGCGCCAACCACGAACTGCTCGAGCGGGCATTGGTCCTACTCGAGGGCGCCGAGGGCCTGCCCAGCCTCGACGAGATCGCCTCGCTGAGAACCGGCAGCAAGGCGCAGCCGATCGCCGCCTACAAGGAGGCGATCGAGAAGGCGCTGAGCAGCGTCGCTGAGGCGGGCGAGGGCGGCCTCGCCTACCGCCACCTCGCCGAGCTCCTGCAGCTCTTCTCCGCCCGCTTCGCGATCGCCAAGGAGAGGCGCGCCGGGATCGACTTCGAGGACCTGCAGCTGCTCGCCGCGCGCCTGCTGGAGCGGACCGAGACGGGCGCGGCCTACCGCGCTCGCTTCAGCCACCTGCTCGTCGACGAGTTCCAGGACACCAACCGCCTACAGCTGCGCCTGATCGAAGCCCTGCGTGGGCCGAAATGCCAGCTGATGGTGGTCGGCGACGAGCTGCAGTCGATTTACGGCTTCCGCCACGCCGACCTCGACGTCTTCCGCCAGCGGCGCGAGGCGATCGAGGCGAGCCCAAGCGGCGAGACGATCCCGCTGAGCGGCAACTTCCGCTCCCGGCCCGAGGTGATCGGCGCCGTCAACGCGATCGGCGAGCGGCTGCTGAGCGCCTACACCCCATTGCGGGTCGGCACTCCCCCAGCCCAACGGGAGCCGCCGGGCGAGGGGCCGGCGGTGGAGATGCTGCTCACCGGCCGCGAGGGCTGGGACGCGCCCGAGATCCAGCTCGACCCGGTGACCGACGCCCGCACGCCGGCGAACCAACTGGCCGAGGCCCGCTTCCTAGCCGCCCGCCTGCGCGAGCTCGCCGACCAAGGAGTCGAGCGCGGCGCGATGGTGGTGCTGCTGCGCGCCTTCACCCGGCTCGACGCCCATGAGGACTCCCTTGAGCGCGCCGGCCTGCGCCCCTACGTGGTCGGCGGCCGCGGCTACTGGTCCCAGCAGCAGGTGGCCGACGTCTGCGCTCTACTGGCGACGATCGCCAACCCGCTCGACGACCAGGCGCTGCTGGGCACGCTTGCGTCGCCCGCCTGCGGGGTGGCTCCGGACACGCTCTGGCTGCTGCGCGCCGCGGCCGGCAGAGGTCGCCAGCTCTGGCCGACCGTCGAGCAGGCGGCGGGTCTGGGCGAGAACGAGGAGGTCGACACAGAGCGCCTCGAGCAGATCCCCGCCGAGGAGCTACGACTGCTGACCGAGTTTGCCGAGACCCTCACCGAGCTGCGCCGCCGCGCAACCTCGCTCTCGCTGCCCGGCCTGATCGACGCGGCCGTCACCGAGACCGGCTACGACCTCGCGGTGCTGATGCGCCCCGCGGGCGAGATGCGCTTTGCCAACGTGCGCAAGCTGATGCGCCTCGCCGCCGACTTCGAGAGCGCCGAGGGTCGAGACCTGCGCGGCCTGCTCGACTTCCTCGCCGCCCGGGCCGACGCCGACGCCGACGCGCAGGCGGCGACCGCGGTCGAGGGCCACGACGGGGTGCGAATCATGACCATCCACAGCGCCAAGGGGCTGGAGTTCGACGTCGTCGCGATCCCTCACCTCTCCCGCGGCCTGCTGCCCTCGACGCGCACGCCGCTGCTCACCCTCGGCCGCGAGCAGGAGGCACCGCGGGTGGGGATGCAGCTGCGCCGGCTCGGCGCCCGGGGAATCAACCTCTACGCCCAACGCGAGCTCGGCGAGGAGGCCCAGAAGCGGGAAGCAGAGGAGGAGCTGCGCCTCTTCCACGTGGGGGCAACCAGGGCACGCCAGCGACTGTTGCTGAGCGGCGTGATCAGCCCCTCTCCCCCCTCCCGCGAGAGCCACGGCAAGGCGGTGGTCGAGCGGATCGCCGCGGCCTTCGAGATCGATCGCGAGCAGGACTCGACGATCGCGATCCCGGCGCCCGAGCCGCGGCCGGGCCTGGAGACGACCTTCGGCCCATCGGAGATCGCGGTGCGGCTCAACAGCGCCTCGGCCGAGCGGGCGCGGGAGCTGACCGTGGTGCGCAAGGAAGCCGGCGACGCGCGAGACCCCGGCGTGGGACCGGCGCCGCTGGTCGCGCAAAGGCAGGCCCGGGCGGCGCGGCGAGCGCTGTCCTACACGGCGATCTCGGCCCACGGCGAGGGCCCCACCGATAGCGACCGCGCCCTGCGTGAGCAGGTGAACGAGGAGCGCGCCGAGGCCGAACGAGGGGCCGCGCGCGGCATCGGCGTTCACGCCCTGCTCGAGTGGAGTCAGGCGAACGGCTGGCAGGTCCCGGACGCGGGGCTGGTCCAGCGCATCGTCCGATCGGGTGAGATCGGCGACGCCGAGCTGAGTGAGGCGGAGCTGCTGGCCCCATTCGAAGCCTGGCTCGGATCGAGCTTTTTCGCCGAGCGGGTGCGTGACGCGAAGAGCCGAGCCGAGGTGCCGCTGCTGCTAGAAGTCGCCGGCACCGTCCTGCGCGGCTCGATCGACCTTCTGGTGGAGCGCGACTACGAACCGCCGCTGATCATCGACTACAAGACCGACCGCCTCGATGGCACCAACCCCGCGGAGCTCGTCGCCCGTTACGAGACCCAGCAGGCGATCTACGCGCTAGCCGTCGCCGAGGCGCGCGGGGCCTCAGAAGTCGAGCTTGCCTACGTCTTCCTCGAGCGGCCGGAGGAGCCGTTCACCTTGAGGTGGGGGCCGAAGGAGATCGCGGCCGGACGAGAGACGCTCGAAAGGGCAATCTCCGGCGTCAGGGATGCGTGATCAGGCGGGCTCGGCCGAGCTGGCCAATTTGGTTGCTATCTCATCCAACCTGAGCTCCTTCAAGCCCTCGCCGACGGCATCGAGCTCGGCCGTGCAGTAGGTGACCAGGTCGCGGCCCTCGCCGCAGAGCTCGAGCGTCTCGCGCAGGCCGGCCTGGCCGGAGTCGAGCCGGTCGATGATCTGCTCCAGCCGCTCCACCGCGGCCTCGTAGCTCTCGGGTTTCTCGCTCACTGGCTCTCCTCGATCTTGGCGCCGACGGTGCCGTCGGCGAAGCGCAGTCTGACGCGCTCGGCGGCGCTTGCGGTGCCGACATCGGTGACCGGCTCCCCCTGGCGATCCTCGACCAGCGCGTAGCCGCGCTCCAGCGTGCGCTCGGGCTCGTGGGCGCGCAGCGCCACCTCGGCTCGGTGCAGGGCCACACGGCGACGCTCCATTTCGGCGCCCGCGGCGCGGCGCGCTGCACGCTCCAGCACTACCCCGGCGAGCCGGCGCTGGAAGCCGAGGCGTTCGGCGATCCCGCGTTCGGATGCGGCACGGATCTCGCGTGTCTTCTGGTTGAGCGCGAGCCGCTCTCGCCGCAGCGCCCGGGCGGGGCCGCGCGCCAGGGCGACGAGGTGCGGCGTGCGGGCGCGCACGGCTCCATTCGCGGCGCGCGAGAGCACGGCGACGCTGCGCTCGAGGCCAAGCCGAGCCGTTCCGCAATCGAGCGGCACGGCAGCCTCGGCGGCGTGGGTCGGGGTCGAGCAGGCGACTGCGGCAACGTCGTCGATCAGGGTCGAGTCGCGCTCGTGGCCGACGGCGCTCACCACCGGCACCCGCAGCATCGCCACCGTGCGGCAGAGGGTCTCGTCGCAGAAGGCCCAAAGGTCGGCGAGGCTGCCACCGCCGCGGGTGACGACGATCGCCTCGACCTGCGGCTGCGCCGCCAGATCCTGGATCGCCGCGGTGATCGCGGGCGCCGCGTGGCGATCCTGCACCGGCGCGAAGGCCCAGACCACGGTGCCCGCCCAGCCGCGCCGCTCGAGACCGGCCAGGAGGTCGCGCCGGGCCGCGCCACTCTCCGCCGTGACGACCCCGATCGTCTTCGGCAGCACCGGGCGCCGCAGCTGCCCCTGCAGCTCGAACAGCCCCTCCGCCTTGAGCTGTTTGCGCAGTGCCTCGAGCCGGGCCAGCAGGTCCCCCTCGCCGGCGAGACGTATGTGAGTTGCCCGAAATGAGAAGGAGGCGGACGAGTGGGCGCTGCCCCGGTAGTAGTCCGGACCGCCGCTGATGACGACTTCAGTTCCGTCGCGCAGGCCCTGCTCGGGAAGACCAAGTTTCTCGAGTTCATTGAGCCAAATCGTGCAGGGAACTGCGCCCTCGCTATCGCGCAATTCGAAATATGCCTGGGCCTTGCTGCGGCTGAACCCCGTGACCTCGCCGATCAGTGCCACCCGAGCACGGCGGCGCATCTCTTCCTCCAGCTTGCGGGCATAGCGTCCTACTGGAAACGGACCGGGAAGTTCCACAAATTCGAGGCTACTCAGCGCGGATGACGCGCGTGGTGCAAGCAGATCAAGGACGCAGGGAGCGCCGCGTGCTCCGCACGCAAGCGACCGAGGACGCCGAGATGCGCCGCACCACGCGCGTCATCCGGTTCGGTTCCAGCGTCTCGCCCATTGCTTCAACTCGCCGATGACTGGACGCAAGTCTGCGCCCTTCTCGGTGGTGGACTAGTCGACACAAACAAAAGTCCCCGATTCAACCTCGCGTTCGACCAGGCCCTCGACCTCGAGCTCACGCAGGCGCTGGGAGAGCAGCCGGTCCGAGAGCCCCGGCACGGCCCGCGCCAGGTCGCCGAAGCGCAGCGGCCCCTCGGTGAGCGCCGAGATGATCGCGCCGGTCCAGCGCTTGCCGATCAGCTCGATCGCCGCGTGAAAGTGCGGGCAGACGCCGTTGCCGGCCTGATTTTGGGTCGTCGACCCGGCCTCCACGTAGAAAAACGAGCTTACCGAACGTAAGTGACGGGCTTTCTCAGCCGGTGCAGGGACCGGTATCGACGGGCGCCAGCGGCCCCCGCAGGGCTTCGTCGACGACCTTATTGGGGACCGCGAAGCCACCGGGGGTGCCGGTCGTCGTCGCGGCGAAGACGGTGCCGAGGACGCGGCCGCGATTATCGACCAGCGGCCCGCCGGAGTTGCCGCTGCGGACGCTGCCGCGCAGGGACGTGATCGAGCGGCGGATCGGCCCGCGCCCGTAGGAATCCTCGCTGACCGTGTCGCGGGTCTCACCGAGGCGAGCCGGCGCGACCGAGTAGGGCCCGTTCTCCGGGTAGCCGAGCACCGCGGCCGCCGTTCCCGAGCTCGGATCGGGGGCGAGATCCAGCGGCGGCAGATCGGCGTCCACGTGCAGCAGGGCGAGGTCGTTCTCCGGGTCGTAGTGCAGCGGCGTGGCTCGCAGCGAGGCGCCACCGGGCGTGGTCACGGTGGTGTCGTCCTCGCCGGCGACCACGTGCGCGTTGGTGATGATCAGCCCCGGGCCGGCGACCCAGCCCGACCCCTCGACGCCGAGCCCGCAGGCCGTGCCGAGAACCCGCACCACCGAGCTTTCCGCGAGCTCAACCTCGGGATCGGTGGAGATCGACGGGTCGGGTGCCGCCACCGGCGCCGTCGGCCCGATGATCGAGGGTGCCGGATCGACCCGGTCGAGCGCGTGCAGGATCGGGCCCGAGGGCGGCAGCACTTCGTTGAGGCTGCGCAGGATCAGCGAGCTCTGCACGTCTCCCCGCAAACGCGCCGTCCCCGGTGCGTTCAAGACCACTGCGCCGAAGACCCAGACCAGGCCCAGTGCGACGGAGGCGATCAGGGCGGCGCCACCGGCCCCATCGGCGAGGTGCAGCGCGCCCTTGCCGCGAATCAGACGAGAGCGCAAGCCGAGCGCGAGCCCCTCCAAGGTGACCGCGACGAGGGCGCCGCCGACGAGCGCGCCGAGGGCGGCGCAGAGCGGCGCGTAGGGAGACGCCGACCCCTGGTTGAGCACCAGCGGAGCGATCCGGCTGCCGACGAACGCCCCGAGCGCGAAGCCGAGCAGGGTGAGCGTGCCGACGATCAACCCCTGGCGGTAGCCCCAGAGGGCCAGCGCCAGGGTGAAGGCGAGGATTGCCCAGTCGAGAACGGTCATCGGTCAAATGATGAGGGACACCCGGTCCCTGCACTACCTTTCACGAAAATGAACCCTCTTTCCCCGGAGGTGGAGCGGCGTCGCCGGCTCATCACCCGCATGGCTCCACTCGCCCTGATCGCCTTTGTCGCCTTCGTCGTCGGCGCCATCGCGGGCAACTCCTCGGGCTCTCCCGAGAAGGAAGCTGCCGAGCGTTTCACCACGGCCTGGCAGAACGGCGAATACGCCGCCATGTACAAAGAGCTGAACCCCGGGTCGCAGCACAAGATCAGCATCAACGACTTCGTCCTCGCTTATCGCGAAGCCGCCCAGATCGCCACTGTCCGCTCGCTGCAAGCCGGTTCGCCACAGGACGTGAGCTCGACGCAGGTTCCCGAAGCAAGCAGCAGCGCGAACACACGGACCACGGTCTCCGTGCCGATCACGGTCGACACCGTGGCCTTCGGCCCGGTCGAAGCCCAGCTCGAACTGCCCTTTGCCGAAGACGGGGTCGCCTGGGAAAAGCGACTCACGTTCCCGGGAGTGCGCCAGGGAGAGCAGCTCGAAAACCAGATCGAACTTGCCCCGCGCGCGCCGATCCTCGCCGCCGACGGCACCCCGCTGGCCGAGGGCCCGGCGGAAGCGCGCGCCCACCCGATCGGCAGCGAGGCGATCGACGTCACCGGCGAAGTCGGTGCTGCCGAAGAAGACGAACAGGAAGCGCTCGCCCGCCAGGGCTTCGCCCCCGAAACGCCGGTTGGCATCACTGGGCTCGAGCGCGCCTTCAACGCCCGTCTCGCCGGCAAGCCGGGAGGCTCGCTGCTGGCCGCGAGCGACGTCGGCGGGGAAACCCGCACGCTCGCCGAAGCAAAGCCTAAGCCGGGCGCGCCGGTGAAGACGACGATCGATACCGGCCTGCAGGAATCCGCCGTCGCGGCCCTCGCCGGCCGGGTCGGCGGCATCGCCGTGCTCGATGCCCGCAACGGCGACATCCGCGCCCTGGCCGGCCAGGCCTTCTCGGCCCCACAGCCCCCCGGCTCGACCTTCAAGATGATCACCACCGCCGCCGCCCTGCAGAAGGGCGTCGTCTCACTAGACGACGAATTCGAAATCACCAGCGGCGCCAACGTCGGCGGGCGCTTCATCGAAAACGCCAACGGCGAGCTTTGCGGCGGCACCTTCCGCCAGGCCTTCGCCGAGTCCTGCAACGCGGACTTCGCCCCGCTCGGGCCCAAGATCGGCAACGACGACCTGGTCGCGATGGCGGAAGGCTTCGGCTTCAACTCGCCCCCCACCCTCTACGCGCCGCGGATCGTCGCCCAAGTCAACCCGGAGGAATCGACGATCCCGACCGAAATCGGCGAAGAAGTCGACCTCGGCGTCAGCGCGATCGGCCAGGGCGAGGTCCTCGCAACACCGCTGGAGATGGCCAGCGTGGCGCAGACGATCGGCAACGACGGCGTGCGCGAGCCGACCTCGATCGTCGCCACCTCGAAGTTGCGCCCAGATGCCAAGGCAGAGCGGGTGATCTCGAAGAAGATCGCCGACGAGCTGACCGAACTGATGATCGGCGTGGTCACCGAAGGCACCGGCACCGCCGGTGCGATCCCCGAGGCGCAGGTCGCCGGCAAGACCGGCACCGCCGAGCTGGGGCCAAAGCCGGGCGAAGAGGAATCCGAACACCCGCAGCAGCGCAAGGACGCCTGGTTCGCCGCCTTCGCCCCGGCCGAAAAGGCAAAGCTCGCGATCGGCGTGCTGCTGGTCGAAGCCGAAGCGGCAGGCGGCGAAGTGGCAGCGCCGGCGGCCTCCGAAGTTCTTTCGGCCGGGCTCTGAGCGATCCCAAGGGTGGTGGGTGTGTCTCTGCGGGAATTGCCGCTTTCGCACTTGCGGCACCGTCGCGGAGGGTCTGGTTGCCCTAGAGATCGAGTTTGACTTCGGCCGGGCCTTCGGGGCCGGCGATGAAGAGCGTCAGCGGGCGGTTCTCGGAGGCGCTGGCGGGAAGCTCGAAGAGGACCAAGGAGCCCTCAATCGGGCCCTGCTGCGGAGTCGAGTCGGGAGCCGGGATCGGTTCCTGGGATTCGACTTCTCCGCCGAAGGGGAAGGAATAGAGGCTTTCCGAGGGGATCGCGTCGTAGATGTTGTCTTCGGCGTCTTTGATCGTGAACGATTCGGCCAGTTTCTGGGTGTCTTCGCTCTTGTTCTGGACTTCGAGGAAGACGCCGAAGTAGCTCGATCCTTTCGGCAGCGGCTGCTGGCCGACCAGGTAAGCGGAGTCCTCGTTGTCATTGGGGTTGAGGAAGCGCGAGAAGACCACCTGGTACTTGAGGTCACCGAGTTCGACGACCTCGCCCTCGGCGACGTCCTTGGAGTCGCTTGAGTAGCCGCAGGCCGACACGGTCATCGCCACCAGACCCAAGAGGAGGGCGGCAAGCAGCGGCAAGACAAGTCGGGTGCGGCGGGGCATCAGCGGCGAGAGCCTATAAGACCGGGCTCAGGGAATACCGGTCGCGTGGGGGTTGCCGCCGGCGACCGCTACGCGCTCCTCCTCAAGGCCACCGGCCTCGAGCAACTCGCGCAGCCTGCGCAGCGCCTCGCGCCAGCGCCGTTCGTAAGGGATCGAGCCGGCTGAGAGCAGCTCGAGAGCGCGATCAACCGGGTTTGAGGGCTCGGTCCAGAAGGAGACGCGCACCTTGGTCAGGCCTCCGGAGGCCTCGGTCAGCTCCCAAAGCGTGACCGAGGGGATGCGATTGACGCGGCCCCCCTTGCCATGCTCGACCAGCCGGTGCGGCGCCTCGGCCTCGGCGATCGTCGTGTCCATCCAGATCCGGCGTGGCCGCACGGCGATGCGGAAGCGCGCGCCGGCGCCGATCCCGGTCGGCTCGATCCGGGTGAGGTGGAAGTCGGTGAGGAAGTGGTCGGTGAAGGCGGGGCGCAAGGAGAGGTCGGCGATCGCCTCGAAGGCGCGCTGGCGCGGCACGTCGATCTCGATCTCTGCGCTGACTGGTCCCATCGGCGGCGCGATTCTATGCCTGCACGGCCGCTGCGGCCTTCATCTGCGGGAAATCCCCGATGCCATCGGAAAAAGCCGCGGCTAGCATTCGACGCGGAGACGCCGGGAAGGAGTCAGCAATCACTACCAGTCTCGGTACAAGCATCGACCGCCTGGTTGCGGGAGACACCCCAGGGATGGGGACATATTTCTGTGCCGCATGCGGGTCCCAGCTTTCGCTGCGCGAGAGCGATCAGCTCCCCGATTGCCCGCGCTGCGGTCGCGGCGAGTACCAGCGCGACTCGATCTTCGAGGCCAGACAAGACCACGGGCAGACCGCCGAGATGGCGCTCCCCGGCGCCGCCTCCGCCCCCGAGTGGCTGGAGGCGGCCCGGGAGAAGCTGCCGGGCCCGGGTCGCTACATCGCCCTGCGCGACGACGAGGGCGAGATCGAGGTCTTCCCGATCGCCCAAGGTTGGACCAGGATCGGGCGCAGCGCCACCGCCGACATCCGCCTCGATGACCCCAGCGTCTCGCGCCGCCACGCCTTGATCGTCTCCGAGAGGCCCGACGCCCTGCGCGTCCTCGACGACCGCAGCCTCAACGGCGTCTTCCTCAACGGCGACATCGTCGAATGGGGCCGCTTCTCCGACGGCGACGAACTGGCGCTCGGCCGCTTCCGGCTTTTCGCCTTGGAAAGCTGATTTACGGAAATTCCGGCCTCTCTCGCCCGTAGCATGGGCGCGTGAGTACGAATCCCGACCCACCCGAGGTCGCCGCCGAGCGAGCCCGTGAGCGCCTCCACGCCGAGATCGAGCGCGTCCGCTCCGGCGTAGAAGAGATGCTCGCAGAGCAGGAGAACGGCCTCGACGAGACCGCCCTGCGCCGCGAACTGGACGTCCTCCGCGAGGAGACCGACTTCCTCCTCAAGCGCCGAGTCCGCAAGACCGAGAAGCGCCTCAACAAGCGCATCGACAAGGTCAACGCCCGCACCGATGCCCTCGAACAGCGCCTCAACCAAGTCGAGCAGGATCGCCAACACGCCGAGTGGCGCATCCACACCAACACCGAGCAAATGCTCGACAGCCTGCTGCAAGAGATCCGCGCAATAGCGGACCTCCTGACCCAGCGCTAGCCCTCCTACTCGGTTGAGATGCTCGGGTCCGCCTGGACCTTGTGTGGGACCACCATCATGAAGTTGCCGGTGGCGTCAGCTGCGAGGCCGAGTACGCGGTCGGCCTCATCATCCTGACCAGTGGCCCGCAGTTCACTGGCGTAAGCGCCAAGGAGATCGTCGATGTCGAGGAGGCCCTCGGCGTCTAGGTCTTTGAGCTCGACCTTGGCGCCCTCTCCGAGGCGGCGCTTGATTGCGTCTGCGTCGATGCCGAAGGCGTTGTGGCGGACGTAGACGCGGCCGCCCGTCATCCCGGCGCAGGCCCAGGGGCCGAGGTCGCCGAGCACGACCGCCCGGCCTGAGGTCATGTACTCGAAGGCGAAGCCCTTGGCGTTGGCGCGGTCGACGATGCAGCCACGGCTGTCGTCGATCGACTCCTCGGGCTCGCCGGCCAGCACCACGTCCGCGCCGGAGAGGCGGATGCAGAAGCGCGAGTCGGCCGATCCCTGGACGAAGAGGCGGCCGCGCTGGGCGCCGTAGGCGAAGGACTTGCCGACCGAGCCGTTGACCCGCTGGCCCTTGGCGCCCTTGCCCTTGAGCACGGCGATCGAGCCGCCCAGCATCGTCTTGCCGACGCCGTCCTGGGCGCCCCCCTCGATCCGGATCGCGACGCCGTAGGAGTTGAAGGCGCCGAGGCCCTGGCCGGCGACCGAGCCGCCGTTGAACTCGAGGCTGGCGAGCACGTCGTCGTTTGACTCCGGCCCGTCTTCGAAGATCCGCGAGCGGGCGATCGCGCCGGAGAGCTCGGAGCCGAGCACGCGGTCGTTGGCGTCGGTGGCACGGGGGAACTCGTTGCGGATCGTGCGACCGGAGCAGATGTCGCCGGCGAGTCCGGCGATCTGGGTCGAGGCCTGCTTGGCCTCCATCCGGATCGGCCGGGCGACGACCATGCCGGCCTCGGCGCGCTGATCTTCGCTCTCGGCCACGGGCAGGTCGATCGGCTCGAGGTCGAGGAACTCCTCCAGTGGCGTGATCAGCGGCGCCAGGTCGACCGTGTCGTGGTGGGCGACCTGTTCGAGCAGGTCGTAGCGGCCGACCAGGTCCTGAGCGCGCTCGTAGCCGAGTGAGGCGACAACCTGCTTGACCTCCTCGCCCATCGCCTGGAAGAAGCGGGCGCAGCTCTCGGCCGCCGTGTCGATCTCCTGCGGCGTGAACTTCTTCAGGCCGTGCTCCTGGGCCTGCTCGACCGTCTCAATCTGAGTCGCGATACCGACGTGGCAGGTATCGAGCTGGCAGCCGCGGCAGATCGTGCAGCCGAGGCTGACCATCGCCAGGGTGCCGAAGCCGACCCGGTTGGCGCCGAGGCAGTGCAGCTTGACGATGTCGTG
>Ga0105245_10000801_pt1 | contig 28541 bp, 32 predicted proteins | sample KBSM54metaG_FD_81523 | JGI IMG/M metagenome (GOLD analysis project Ga0105245, IMG submission 81523) | Miscanthus rhizosphere microbial communities from Kellogg Biological Station, Michigan, USA - KBS M5-4 metaG | ecosystem: Host-associated > Plants > Roots > Rhizosphere > Soil | place...
GACTGGGGCGACGCACTGACCTAGGCCGTCCAGGTCATCCGGTAGATCGGCGCGCCCGAGCGCGGGTTCTTTTCTTCGCCCGCGACGACGAAACCCTGCTTCTCGTAGAAGCGGATGGCGCGCGTGTTGTCCGTATTAACGTGCAGCGTGACCTGCTTCGGGGAAATGCGCTTGGCTTCGCGCACCAGGCTGTCGGCGAGCGCACCGCCCCAGTGTTCGGGCGCCACCACGATCTGGTCGAGATAGCCGGTCGCGGGCTCGATGGTGACAAAACCGATGAGGTCGCCGGCCGCGTCGGCAACAGTGATCTGCGCCTTCGGGACGAGCTCGCTGCGCCAGCGTTCACGCCACCAGGCGACGCGTTCGTTGAAGTCGAGTTTCGGGTAGGCGATCTGCCAGGTGCGCCGCCACAGTTCGATCGCGGCAGCTTCGTCGGCCTCGCGATAGGCGCGGAGGGTGAAGGGTGGCGCGGTCACCGCTCGGTGAGCTTCAGCTCGAGCCGGCGGTTGCGGCGGTAGGCTTCTTCGGTCTTGTCGGTGTCGATCGGCTGGAACTCACCAAAGCCGGCGGCGACGAGGCGCTGCGGCGACACGCCCTTCGAGATCAGATATTGCACGACCGAGATCGCGCGCGCCGATGAGAGCGCCCAGTTCGAGGGGAACTGCGCGCTGGCGATCGGGCGCACGTCGGTGTGGCCGTCGACGCGCAGCACCCAGGCAATCTCCGTGGGGATTTGCTTCTCGAGGTCGAGCAGCGCAGCCGCGAGCTTGTCGAGCTCGGCGCGGCCCTCGGGGTTGAGCGTGGCCTGGCCGGTGTCGAACAGCACTTCCGACTGGAACACGAAGCGATCGCCGACGACGCGGATGTCGGCGCGGTTGCCGAGGATCTCGCGGAGGCGGCCAAAGAAGTCCGAACGATAGCGCGACAGCTCCTGCACGCGCTGCGCCAGCGCGACATTGAGGCGCGAACCGAGGTCGGCGATGCGCGCCTGCGCCTCGCGGCCCTTCTTTTCGGAGGCTTCGAGGGCATCCTCGATCGCGGCCAACTGACGGCGCAGCGCGCCGATCTGCTGGTTGAGCAGCTCGATTTCGGTGAGCGCCTTGGAGGTGACCGACTTTTCGTTGGCGAGCGCGCGCGCCGCCTCGGAAAGCTTGGCCTCGGCCGAGGCGATGCCCGCACCGCTCCCCTCGGCCTGGGCCTTGAGGCGGTCCCGTTCGCTCATCGCGCCCGACAGCGAGGCGCGCAGGCGTGCGATCTCGCTTTCGAGATCGACCTTGCCGGTCTTCTCCATCGCCAGCAGGTCGGTGAGCTGATTGATCTGTGCGGTCAGGCGGGAAAGGGCGGTTTCCTTACCGGCCACTTCCTGCGACAGGAAGAACTGTACGACCACGAACACGCTGAGCAGGAACACGATGCCCAAAATGAGCGTCGACAATGCGTCGACGAAGCCCGGCCAGTAATCGACGCCGCGTTCACGGCGAGTGCGGGCAAGGGCCATGACTCGATTCCCTCAGACTCAGACTTTCTCGCGTTCCTGCGCGAGCATCTCGAGCAGGCGGCGGATGCGCTCGTGCTGCTCGGCCTGGGCGTCGGCCCAGCTGCGGATCATCTGCTGTTCGGCGCGCATGTTCTGCACGAGGCCCTGGATCGCTTCGGCGAGGTTGGCCATCGCGTTGGTGGCGGCCTTGCTCGATCCGGTTTCGGCGATCGCCTCGCGCAGGCGTTCCATGGCGATGCGGATTTCCGCGCTGGCATTCACCGCCGCGCCGGGCGCTGCGGCGGCCGCGTCGGTGCCGAGGTCGCGCACGGTGGTGGCGAGCCAATCTTCGAGTTCGGTGTAGAAGCGGTTCTGCGCCTGGCTCGCCTGCAGGTCGAGGAAGCCGAGGACCAGTGAGCCCGCGAGGCCGAACAGCGAGGACGAGAACGAAATGCCCATGCCGGCGAGCGGCGCGGCGAGGCCATCACGCAGCGAGTCGAACATCGAGGCGGCGTCGCCGCCGGCCTTGAGTCCCTGAATGACATTGCCGACCGAGCCGACGGTTTCGATCAGGCCCCAGAAGGTGCCGAGCAGGCCGAGGAAGACGAGCAGGCCGGTCATGTAGCGCGACATGTCGCGCGACTCGTCGAGGCGCGAGGCGATCGAGTCGGTCAGGCTGCGCATGATCTGCGGCGAGATCGCCGCGGCGCTGCCGCGCTCGCCGAGCATGGCCGCCATCGGCGCGAGCAGCACCGGCTGGCGCGAACGCGCGATGTTCGGGTCAGCAAGCCGGAAGCTGTTGACCCATGCAATTTCGGGGAACAGGCGGATGACTTGCCGGAACGCCAGCAGGATGCCGACCAAGAGCACGCCGATGATGAGGGCGTTCAGTCCGGGGTTGGCGAAGAAGGCGACCAGGATCTGCTTGTGCAGGATGAAGACGAGCAGGCCGAGCAGCACAAGGAACACCACCATCCGGACCAGGATGATCCGGGGCGAGGAAACCTTGAACGGGTCGATGTTGACGTCCTGCTGCGCCATGCCGCTTTCACCGTGTGGTCTTCGATGGCCCCAAGAATATGGCACATCGGAGGCCGGAGGTAACGCCTTGGGCCCGTCTGGCCCAAGCGTCGCCGGGTCGATGCATTTTAATCGTTAACGGCGGGCGGCACCCGCCGCCGCGACGGCTATTGCGGGTCCATACGATCGGCGGATTTCAGCAATGCGACGAGTTCGCGATGGAGCGCGTCGTTGCCGGCGACGATCCCGCCGGTCTCGAACATCTTGTCCTTGCCCTGGCAGTCGCTGACGAAGCCGCCGGCCTCGCGCACCATCAAGATACCGGCCGCCATGTCCCACGGCGACAGATTGCGCTCCCAGTAGATGTCGAGCCGCCCAGCGGCGATCCAGGCGAGGTCGAGCGCCGCCGCGCCGAAGCGTCGCAACCCGGCCACGCGCTCCTGCACCAGGCCGAACTCCTTGCGGAACTCCGCGAGGCCGCCGCGACCGAGGTGCGGCAGGCCGCACGCCACCACGGCTTCCGCCATGCGCTTGCGCGCCGCGACCCGCACGCGACGGTCGTTGAGAAACGCACCTTTGCCGCGTTCGGCGGTGAAGATGTCGTCGGTCGCCGGATTGTAGATCAGCCCGGCTACGATCGTGTCGTCGCGCTGCAGCCCGATCGAGACCGCGAACTGCGGGATGCCGTGCAGGAAATTGGTCGTGCCGTCGAGCGGGTCGACGATCCAGGTGTGGGTCTTGTCGGAGCCCTCACGCTTGCCGCCTTCCTCGCCGATGAAGCCATAGCCCGGTCGCGCGCGCTCGAGCTCGACGCGCAGGATTTCCTCGGCGCGCTTGTCGGCATTGCTGACGAAATTTGCCGGGCCTTTGAGCGAAACCTGCAGGTTCTCGACCTCGCCGAAGTCGCGCTTCAGGCTGCGTCCGGCCTTGCGGGCGGCGGCGGTCATCACATTGATCAGGGCGGAGCGGATCATGGCGCGATGTGCGCTGCCCCAAGCGGAAAGGTCAAGAGCGCGTTTCCTTGTAGAAGTCGAGCCATTGCTGCGCGGCAGTTTGCGCGGCCGCTCTGGTCTCGGCGCTCTGCTTCGACATGTAATCGTCGAGCTGCGGATCGCCGACGCCGCCCGCCTTGGCGGCGAGGTGCCATTTGATCGCCAGGACCGGATCGGTCTCGACGCCGCGGCCCATGATGTAGACGCGCGCGAGCCGGTTCTGTGCGATCGGGTTCGCCTTGTTGGCTGCGCGCTTGAGATACTTCACGGCGGCGGTTTCGTTCTTGGTGACGCCTGTCCCGTTGAACAGCGCGAGGCCGTATTCGACTTCGGCCGCGGTGTTGTCGGCGAGCGCTGCGGCGCCGAGCAGGCGTGCCGCTTCGCGCTCGTTCTTCTGCACGCCCTTGCCTTCCTTGTAGAGGGTGGCAAGTGCGTATTGTGCTTCGGCGTTGCCGGATTGCGCGGCCTGGCGGAACAGTTCGGCCGCGCGCGTGAAGTCCTGCGGGAATTGCTGGCCCTCGAGATAAAGCAGCGCGAGGTCGTAGGCCGCCGCGGAGTGGCCGAGCTTGGCGGCGGCGGCGAGCAGCTTCGCTGCTTCGTTGCGATCGGTGAGGCCCCCACGCCGTCCGATGTTGAACATCGCAAGTGCGAACATCGCATCGGGATCGCCGCGGTCGGCCGCGAGGCGATACCATTCCACGGCCTTCTGGTCGTTGTTGGGAACGCCGAGACCCTGCGCATAGAGCTCGGCCAGGAGCGTCATCGAGCGGCGGTCGTTGCCTCCCTCGACCCGCTTGGTCGCTTCGCGAAACGCGGTGAGAAAATATCCGCGCTGGTAGGCGCCGTAGGCAATGTCGCTCCCGCTCGGCGCCGCTGGTTGAGCGGGCGTCGCGACCTGCGGCGGTTTTGGCTTCTCGGCTGCTTTCGCCGGCTTGGCCGGCGCAGGCTTCGGAGCTGCAGGCTTGGGTGCCGTCGCCGTGGGTGGGTGCTGGGCGGATGGCGTCTGCGCGACAGCGGGTGCTGCAACGGATAAAGCGAGCAGCGCGAGGACGATGATGCACCGCGCGGTCACGCTGGATCGGGCGCTTTCAGTCGCGTCATGGCATCGGCGAGCGCCGCCGCCGGACCGCGCGGGTCCGTCAACACCGTATCGCCGAGAGCAATGAAATCCGCGCCTGCTGCGCAAAGGTCTCCGATCTCCTCGATTCGCTCCGCCCAGGCTACGCAAGGAATTTCAAACAGCTGCGACCACCATGCAACCCGCTCGATGATGGCTGTGAACGACGGCCGCCTGCCGTGTTCGTCCGGCTCGCCGAACATCACATAGTCGGCTCCGGCTTCGCCCGCGACCATGGCATCATCGCGGCTGACGAGGCCGCCGGCGCCCGCAATCCGGTCGGGTTTGAGGCGGGGCAGGGCGGCTTGCAGGGCTTCCGGGCCTGTAAGGTGTGCGCCGTCGGCGCCGCCGCGCGCGGCGAGATTGGGGTCGCCATCGACCAGGAGTGCGACCCCGAGCTTCTGGATCGGCGCCAGCGCCTTGATTCGATTGATCTGGGTGCGTTCGTCGGCGGGAGTCAGGCGCACCAGGATGGCGGCGACGTCAACGCCTGCGATTGCCGCCGGCAGTGCTTCGGCATGGACGGCGGTATCGGACAGCGGCGGGGTGACCAGGTAGAGCCTGGGCACCGGCGGTGGGGGTGGCGGGGCGGGCACGAGGTCCGCTCGCGCGTCACGCGGCCTTTTTCTCGAGGTCGGCCTTCCACTGTCCAAGCGTGGCGAGACTGTTCATGCGGGCGCGATGCGCAAAGGCGCGCTGGGCGGCGGCGACGTTCTCGGTCTTGCCGGACCAGGTCTTTTGCACCGGCGCCTGCAGCGCGCGGCCATAGGAGAAGGTGAGCTTCCACGGCAGGTCGCCGATGCGGTTCATGGCGTCGAGATGCGCGGTGGCCTCTTCGTCCGACTGACCGCCCGACAGGAACGCGATGCCGGGCACGGCCGACGGCACGCAGGCCTTGAGCACCCGTACGGTCTTCTCCGCGACTTCCTCGACCGAGGCCTTCTTCGGCGACTTCTTGCCGGGGATCGCCATGTTGGGCTTGAGCACCATGCCTTCGAGCGCGACGCCCTGATAGTAGAGTTGCTCGAACGTCGTCTTCAGCACCCACTCGGTGATCGTGTAGCAGCGGTCGATGTCGTGGGCGCCGTCCATCAGCACTTCCGGCTCGACGATCGGAACGATCTGCTCTTCCTGGCAGAGCGCGGCGTAGCGTGCGAGCGCATGCGCGTTGGTCAGGATGCAGGAATAGGTCGGAATGCCGTCGGCAATGTCGATGACTGCGCGCCACTTGGCGAACTTGGCGCCGAGGTTGCGGTACTCGACGAGGCGCTCGCGCAGGCCGTCGAGGCCTTCGGTGATTACTTCGTTCGGACGGAAGGACAACGGCTTGGTGCCCTTGTCCACCTTGATGCCGGGGAGCGAGCCGGCTTGCTCGATCACCTTCGGCAGCGGCGTGCCGTCCTTGGCGTTCTGGCGGATGGTTTCGTCATAGAGGATGACGCCGGAGATGTGGTTCTTCATCGCCTCGGCGGTGCGGAACATCAGCTCGCGATAGTCGCGGCGGTTGTCGGCGGTCGACTCCACGCCGATCGCGTCGAAGCGCTTCTTGATGGTTCCCGATGACTCGTCGGCGGCAAGAATGCCACGTCCCGGGGCGACCATGGCCTCCGCGACCTTGTTGAGTTCCGCGAGCTTCATCGATGTTCTCCTGCGTCGATCAGTGTTGTTTGCCGGGTTTTACCGCCTGCCCTATGACGAAGCAAAGGGGGCTGTCATTTGACTCTTAATACCTCGACCCCTGGGAGCGGTTTGCCCTCCATCCATTCCAGGAAGGCGCCGCCCGCCGTCGATACATAGGTCAGCCGGTCTGCGACCCCCGCCGCATTGAGGGCCGCGACCGTGTCGCCGCCCCCCGCCACGGAAACAAGCTTGCCCGAGTCCGTAAGTTCCGCCGCTGCCTCGGCGACTTCGATGGTGCCGGTATCGAACGGCTCCATCTCGAACGCACCGAACGGGCCGTTCCACACCAGCGTCTTCATGCCGGCCAGCACCGACACCACGTGCTCGACCGAGCGCGGGCCGATGTCCAGCATCATGTCGTCAGCGCCGATGTGATCGACGTCGACGACTTTCGACGGCGCGTTGGCTTCGAACTTGCCGGCCACCACCCCGTCTACGGGAAGTACGATGCGGCGGCCCTTTTGTTTCGCCTTCGCCATGATGTCGCGCGCGGTATCGAGTAGTGCAGCCTCGCACAGCGACTTGCCGACGGATTTGCCCTGCGCGGCCAGGAAGGTATTGGCCATGCCGCCGCCGATCACGAGAGCGTCGACCTTCTCGATCAGGTTGCCGATCAGGTCGAGCTTGGTCGAGATCTTGGCGCCGCCGATGATCGCCGCCACCGGCCGGGTCGGCGCTTCCAATGCCTTGGTGAGCGCGTCGAGTTCGGCCTGCATGCTGCGGCCGGCGTAGGCGGGGAGCTTGTGCCCGAGGCCTTCGGTCGAGGCGTGGGCGCGGTGCGCGGCCGAGAACGCGTCGTTGACCCAGAGGTCGCCGAGCTTCGCCAATGCTGCGACGAACGCCGGATCGTTCTTCTCTTCTTCCTTGTGGAAGCGCGTGTTCTCGAGACAGAGAATGTCGCCGGGCTTCATCTTGCCGACGGCGGCTTCCGCTTCTGGGCCGATGCAGTCGTTCGCGAATGCGATCGGACGTTTGAGCACGCGCGCGACCTCGTCGGCGACGGGTTTCAGCGACTCCTTCGGGTCGCGGCCCTTCGGCCGCCCGAAGTGCGAGAGCAGGATCACCTTGCCGCCCTTGTCGGCGATCTCGCGGATCGTCGGCGCGGCGCGTTCGATGCGCGTCGCGTCGGTGACCTTGCCGTTCTCGGTCGGGACGTTGAGGTCGACGCGCACGAGGACGCGTTTGCCCTTCACGTCGGCCTGGTCGAGCGTGCGGAACCCGGTCATCGCGAAACAGCGTCGGCGGTCAGATCAGCTTGCCGATCGCGACGGCGGTGTCGGCCATTCGGTTCGAGAAGCCCCACTCGTTGTCGTACCAGGACAGAACGCGCACCAGCGTGCCGTTCATCACCTTGGTCTGGTCGAGGTGGAGCGTCGAGGAATGTGGGTCGTGATTGAAGTCGATCGACACGTTCGGCTGGTCGGTGACGCCGAGGATGCCCTTGAGCTCCTGCTGCGCCGCGCGCTTCATCGCGCCGTTCACTTCCTCCTTGGTCGTCGCCTTCTTCGCGACGATCTTGAGGTCGATCACCGACACGTTCGGGGTCGGCACGCGGATCGCGACGCCGTCGAGCTTGCCGTTGAGCTCGGGCAGCACGAGGCCAATCGCCTTTGCCGCGCCGGTCGAGGTCGGGATCATCGAGAGCGCGGCGGCACGTCCGCGGTAGAGATCCTTGTGCATGGTGTCGAGCGTCGGCTGGTCGCCGGTGTAGGCGTGGATTGTCGTCATGAAGCCGGTCTCGATGCCGAAGGAGTCGTTGAGCACCTTGGCGACCGGCGCGAGACAGTTGGTCGTGCACGAGCCGTTGGAGACGACCTTGTGGTCCTTCGTCAGCTTGTCGTGGTTGACGCCGTAGACGCAGGTGAAGTCGGCGTTGTCGGCGGGCGCGGAGACCAGCACGCGCTTGGCGCCGGCGGTGAGATGCAACGAGGCCTTGTCCTTGGCGGTGAAGATGCCGGTGCACTCCATCGCGATATCGATGCCGAGGTCCTTCCACGGCAACGTGGAGGGATCCTTCACCGCGGTCACCTTGATCGTGCCGTTACCGAGGCTGATCGAGTCGCCCTTGACCGTCACTTCGCCGGGGAAGCGGCCGTGCACGCTGTCGAAGCGCAGCAGGTGAGCGTTGGTCTCGACCGGGCCGAGATCGTTGACGGCGACGACTTCGACGTCCTTGCGGCCGCTCTCGTGAATGGCACGCAGGATGTTGCGGCCGATGCGTCCAAATCCATTGATGGCGACACGAACGGGCATGTCGAAGGCTCCTTCCGGGGTATGGCGGTAATGAAATTTGAGCCTCTTTTAGAGGCCATTCCGCCAACTCTCAACCCGTGGGCAGGGTGAGAGTTACCAGCCAATCTATGTCGAAATCGCCGGGCTGCTAGCGGCCAAGCTTCTTGGACACGGCATCCGCGACGGCTTCGGCCGTAATGCCGAAATGCTTGAACAGGTCCTTGGCCGGCGCGCTGGCGCCGAAGCCCGTCATGCCAATGAAGATGCCGTCGGAGCCGATGATGGCGTCCCAACCCTGGCGGATGGCAGCTTCGATGCCGACCTTGACCGGGGCGTCGCCGATGATGGCGCGGCGCTCGCTCTCCGGCAGGGCGAGCAGGAGCTCGAAACACGGCACCGACACCACGCGCGCGGTGACGCCGCGCTGCGCGAGCAGCTTCTGCGCGTCGATAGCCACCGGCACTTCGGAGCCGGTGGCGAACAGCGAGACATGCGGCTTGCCGCCAGCAGCGATGAGTTCGTAGGCGCCTTTGGCGCAGCGGTTGGTGCCGTCGGCATCCTTGCGCTGCTGCGGCAGGTTCTGCCGCGTGAGCGCCAGCACGCTCGGCGCCTCGCGCGACTGCAAGGCGAGCTGCCAGCACTCGAGGGTCTCGACCGTGTCGCAGGGGCGGAACACATGCAGGTTCGGGATTGCACGCAGAGCGGCGAGGTGTTCGACCGGCTGATGCGTGGGTCCGTCTTCGCCGAGACCGATCGAGTCATGCGTCATCACATGAATGACGCGCTCGCCCATCAGCGCCGCCAGGCGGATCGAGGGGCGGCAGTAGTCGGAGAAGACAAGGAATGTGCCGGAGTAGGGGATGATGCCGCCGTGCAGCGCCATGCCGTTCATGGCCGCGGCCATGCCGTGCTCGCGGATGCCGTAGTGGATGAAACGGCCGGCATAGTCCTTCGCCGACATCGCGCCCATGCCTTTCGGCCGCGTGTTGTTCGAGCCGGTGAGGTCGGCCGAGCCGCCGATCATTTCGGGGATCGCAGGTACCAGCGTCTCGAGCGCAAACTCCGACGCGGAGCGGGTGGCGATGTCCTTCGGCGCAGCGGCGAGCTTGTCCTTCACGCTCTTCACAGCCGCCGCGAGCTTGTCGATGGCGATGTCGCCGCGCATGCGGCGCTCGAATTCGGTGCGCGTCTCGGCGGGGAGGGTAGCCAGGCGTTTCGCCCAGTCCTGGCGCTTGCGCTGCGCGCGCTGGCCGGCGGCGAGCCAGCTTTCGCGCACGTCGTTCGGAACTTCGAAGGGGCCGTGCGTCCAGCCGAGCTTTTCGCGCGCGCCCTTGATCTCGTCGGCGCCGAGCGGCGAGCCGTGGCTCTTCTCGCTGCCGGCCTTGGTCGGCGCGCCGAACCCAATCTGCGTCTTGCAGGCGATCAGCGTCGGGCGGTCTGCGGTCTGCGCGCGCTCCAGCGCCGCGGCGATGGCTTCCGGATCATGGCCGTCGACGCGCGTCGCAATCCAACCGGCGGACTCGAAGCGCTTTATCTGATCGACGGAGTCGGCGAGCGACAGCGGGCCATCGATCGAGATCCCGTTGTCGTCGAACAGCACGATCAGCTTGTTGAGCTTGAGGTGCCCGGCGAACGCGATCGCTTCCTGCGAGATGCCTTCCATCAGGTCACCATCAGAGGCAAGTACGTAGGTCCTGTGATCGACAGTGTCGCGCCCGAACACCGCGGCGAGATGCGCCTCGGCGATCGCCATGCCCACGGCGTTGGCGAGGCCTTGGCCGAGCGGGCCGGTGGTGGTCTCGATACCCGGTGTGATGAAGTTTTCGGGGTGGCCCGGCGTCTTCGAGCCGAGCTGGCGGAAACGCTTGATCTCGTCGAGCGTCACCGACTGCGAGCCGAGAAGGTGGAGCAGGGCGTAGATCAGCATCGAGCCGTGGCCGGCGGACAGCACGAAACGGTCGCGGTCAGGCCAGGACGGGTCGGCGGGGTCGAACTTCAGGAAGCGCGTGAACAGGACGGTCGCGATGTCGGCAGCGCCCATCGGCAGGCCGGGATGCCCCGACTTCGCCTGCTCGACGGCATCCATGGCCAGCGCGCGAACGGCATTCGCCATCCGGTCGTGGGCCAAGCGGGTTTGATGAGCGGGTTGGGATACCACTGCCTGGGCTTGGCTTTTCACGGTGCTGTCCTGTTATCGCGCGAGCGATAGCACGGGCGCGCCGTGAGTCCATAGAACCGAGTTCCCGCCGAACCCGCCGTCCACACGGCAATAATGGGAAGTGGACAAGCCGCGCGCTCGCCGTTGACGCGGCGCTCGCTTGCCACGTAAGCTTCTTTTCCTAACTCCTTACGTATTCAGCCGATTTGCCATCAGTCTGGTGTTTGAGTTCAGTCCGCAGCCGGGGCGAGTGGAGCTGATGAGCGATCATACTGCCATCGAGGCAGCGACGCGGCGTCTGCAAGCCGCGCTCGATGCGTTGGAAGCAGCGGCAGAACGGCGCATGGAGGCGGGCGCGCGCACCGCTGCACTCGCCGAGCAAGTGCATGCGCTCGAGAACGACCGCGCACGGCTCGCGGCCGATCTCGATAACTCCGCAGCGCACTCAAAGCAGCTCGAGCGCGTCAATCGTGAAGTCGCCGAACGCATCGACGGGGCGATGAATGCCATCCGCGCTGTACTCGCGGCGCAGGAAGATTAGGAAACGGCCGTGGCCCAGATCAACGTCAGCATCAACGGGCGCCAGTTCCGGATGGCCTGTGAGGACGGGCAGGAGGATCATCTGCTGCGCCTCGCCAAGGATTTCGACGAGCGTGTCGGAAAGATCCGCACGCAGTTCGGCGAGGTCGGTGATATGCGGCTGACCATCATGGCGGCGCTCACGCTCGGCGACGAGATGTCGGAGGCGATCAAGCGCATCCGCCGGCTCGAGCAGGAAGTGTCCACACTGCAGGACGCGAGCCTCGTGGCCGCCGATCGCGCGAAGGTGACGGAAGCAGCGATCGCCAGCGCCTTCACGTCCGCCGCCGAGCGCATCGAGAAAGTGTCCAAGGTGTTGACGCAGCCCGGCGGCAACGGCGGCGCATGAAGCTGCCGGGTTTCCTGCGTCCGCCGCCGATGTTCTCGCACGAAAAGGCGTTGCAGCGCCTGGCATCGTTCGGCTTTGCGCCAAAGATCATATACGACGTCGGTGCTTTCCACGGCTACTGGACCAAGGCCGCGAAGAAGGTGTTTCCGCGGGCGCAGTACATGCTGTTCGAAGCCAATCCCGACAATGCCGTAAAGCTCGCGGAGACAGGCGAGCGTCACCTGATCGCGGCGCTTGCTGCCGCCGACAAGGCGAGCCGCACGTTCTATCTCCCGAAGTCCGCGGTCGGCACCGGCGCCTCGCTCTATCGCGAACAGACCGAACATTATGCCGGCGACAATCTGCGCGCGGTCAGCGTGACGACGCGCCGGCTGGACGCGCTCGTTGCCGACGAGCGCCTGCCGATGCCCGATCTGATCAAGCTCGACGTGCAAGGCGCCGAGCTCGACGTGCTCGCCGGCGCCGGCGATGTGCTCACGCACACCAGTGCGCTGATTGCCGAGCTGTCGCTCCTGACCCACAACGAGGGCGCGCCGCTGTTCGCCCAGGTGGTCGAGGGTATCGACCGGCTCGGCTTCAAATGCGCCGACGTCTGCGACGTTCTGCGCGCGGACAATGGCGGCGTGATGCAGATCGACCTTTTGTTCGTGAAACCGGCGTTATTCGAGAAATTCCGCTCCGCTGCGGGGTTACGATGAGCGCTTACCGCTGGCGAGACTCGAGGCGACGCATTACATAGATAGGGCGGGGCTGTGAGGTGCGTTAGGAGGCAAACTTCTCGGGGCCTTATCGATCTCTACGGGAGCTGTCCCTGACCGGGCCCCTGGGCCCGGACATATGGCGCCCACCTACTTAGGTAGGCACCCGGGATCGAGTCCTCCGACGGCCATCGCGGCTCCGCGCTTTATTTTTCTTGATCCCTCGTGCATGACTGCGGCATGCCGTCACCGACTTCCGGCGCCGCCGCTTCTGATCCGATTGCCGCCGCCAAGGCCAAGCTGCGCCAGGACATGCTGGCGCGGCGCGAAGCGTTGCCGGCAACGGCGCGTGTGGCCGCAGCGGAGACAATCGCCGCACGCGGTTTGCCGGTCGCCGTGCCGGCCGGCGCGATCGTATCGGGATATTCGCCGCTCAAATCCGAGATCAGCCCGGTGCCGCTGATGCGCCGCCTTGCCGATGCCGGCGCCAGGCTCGCGCTGCCGGTGGTGCAAGGGCGCGGGAAGCCGCTGGTTATGCGCGCGTGGGCCTTCGGCGAAGCGCTTGGAAAAGGGCAGTGGGGCATCCGCGAGCCCAAGCCGGAAGCGCCTGAAGCTTTTCCTGACATCCTGATCGTGCCGCTCGCCGCGTTCGATCGCTCGGGTTATCGGCTGGGCTACGGCGCCGGCTACTACGACATGACGATTGCGCGGCTACGTTCCATGAAGCCGGTGATCGCGATCGGCATTGCCTTCGCTGCGCAGGAAGTGCCTGAGTTGCCAAAGACGCCGCGTGACGAGAAGCTCGACTTCATGCTCACCGAGCGTGAAGTGATTGATTGGAGAGGATAGCTCTTGCGCATCCTCTTCATCGGCGACGTCGTGGGCCGTGCGGGCCGCACCGTGGTCAACGAGCAGTTGCCGGGCCTGGTGCGCGACTGGAAGCTCGACCTCGCTGTCGTGAACGGCGAGAACGCCGCCGGTGGCTTCGGCATCACCGAAGCGATCTACAACGAACTCATCGACGCTGGCGCCGACGCCGTGACGCTCGGTAATCACGCCTGGGATCAGAAGGAGGCGCTCGTCTTTATCGAGCGCGCGCCGAAGCTCATCCGTCCGCTCAACTATCCCGCGGGAACGCCGGGCCGCGGCGCCGCTTTGGTAGATGCCAAGAACGGCGCGCGCGTGCTCGTCATCAATGCCATGGGCCGCATCTTCATGGATCCGCTCGACGATCCGTTCGGCGCGGTCGAGCGCGAGATCGCCGCCTGTCCGCTGAAATCCCAGTGCGACGCCATCATCGTGGACATGCATGCCGAGACCACCAGCGAAAAGCAGGCGATGGGCCAGTTCTGCGATGGTCGCGCCAGCCTCGTGGTCGGCACCCACACGCATGCGCCCACCGCCGATCACCAGATCCTCACGCGCGGCACCGCCTTCATGTCCGACGTCGGCATGACCGGCGATTACGACTCGATCATCGGCATGTCGAAGGACGAGCCGCTCGGGCGTTTCCTGCGGCGCATTCCGAAGGGCCGCTTCGAGGCCGCCGATGGACCCGGCACCCTGTGCGGACTCGCGGTTGAAACCGACGATGCTACCGGGCTTGCGCGCCGCGTCGCGCCGGTGCGGATCGGGCCGCGTCTGGAAGAAGCGCGTCCCGCGTTCTGGGCCTGACGGGAACGGGGCACTGGTCACCTGGTTGTGACGGGCGCAAGATAATCTCCCGCGCAAATATAAATTCCGTTCCATCCCCCCTGCGTTCGTCGGAGTGCTGTCCATGTTCGATCAATCGTCAGTGATTTCGCGCCGCGCCGTGCTGGCCGGCATGTCGGCCACCGGGCTCGGCCTTGCCTCGCCGGCTTTCGCCAAGGCGCCGCTGGTCAACAAATCGGCGCCCTCGGTCTACCGCTTCAAGATCGGCGCCTTCGAGGCGACGGTGGTGTCGGACGGGCCGCTGGCGCTCGGCGAGCCCAAACCGGAGTTCTTCGTCGGCATCAGCAAGGACGAGATCACGCGCGACCTCACCGACAATTTCCTGCCGACCAACGACATGGTGCTTGAGCAGAATGCGCTGGTGCTCAACACCGGCTCGAAGCTGATCCTGTTCGATACCGGCACCGGCGCGGCCAAGATGTTCGGCAACAAGTCGGGCAGGATCCTGTCCAACCTGCGCGCCGCCGGCATCGATCCGCGCGCCATCGACGCGGTGGTGCTGACGCATGCGCATCCCGACCATTGCTGGGGGCTGATGAACGCCAAGCGGCGCAACTTCCCCAATGCGCAAATTTATCTGTCGCAGGCCGACCTCGATTTCTGGACCGACGAGGCCAAGAAGTCGATCCCGTTCGTCGGTCAGCTGATCGAGCCAACGCGGGCGGCGCTACTGCCGAATCGCGATCGCATCCTGTTCGTCAAGGACGGGCAGGAGGTCGTGCCGGGCGTGCAGGCGATGTCGGCGCCGGGTCACACCGTCGGGCACACGATCTTCATGGTCACGTCGCAGAACAAGACGCTGTGTCTGACTGCAGATCTCGCGCACCACAACATCCTGGTGATGCAGCACCCGAAGGTCGAATTCGGCTTCGACACCGACGGCAAGCAGGGCGCGGCGACGCGCATCCGCATGTTCGATATGATCGCCGCGCAGCGGCTGCCGATCCTCGCCTATCACTTCCCGTGGCCCGGCATCGGTCACATCGCCAAGCAGGGCGATGGGTTCCGCTTTGTCCCGGAACCGCCGGTGACGGTGCTCTAGGTTCGCTTACGACACTTGACCCGGCCGTGCGTGCCGGAAAACATCCTGCCGCCTGCGCGTGATGCAGGCGGGGAACGCGGAGGTGCGTGATGGGGCTGGGCTACGACAAATTCGGCAATGGGCCGCACAAGGTGATGGCGCTGCACGGCTGGTTCGGCGACCACACCACCTATTATCCGATGCGCACCGCGCTCAGCGCCGACGAATTCAGTTACGCGTTCCCGGCTTATCGCGGGTACGGCCTGTCGCGGCATCTCACCGGCACCTACACCATCAAGGAAATCGCCGACGATATCATTGCGCTCGCCGATGAGCTGAAGTGGGACAGCTTCAGCCTGATCGGGCACTCGATGGGCGGCAAATTCATCCAGCGCGTGATGGTCGATGCGCCCAAGCGCGTGCGCAAGCTCGTGGCGGTGACGCCTGTGCCGGCGGCGGCCATGCCGTTCGACGACGCCACCTGGGGGCTGTTCGACGGTGCCGCGCGCAACATGGACAATCGCAAGGGCATCATCGGCTTCTCGACCGGCAATCGCCTGTCGAATGCGTGGATCGCGCACATGGCGAGCTATTCGGCGCAGACCGCGACGGTCGAGGCGTTCTCGGCCTATCTGCGTGCATGGGCGAAAGAAGAATTCGTCGCCGCTGTGCAGGGCTCGACCGTGCCGCTCAAGGTGATCATCGGCCAGCACGATGGCGCGCTCACCGAAGACGTGATGAAGGGGACGTTCCTCGCCTGGTACAAGAACGCCGAACTCGAGGTGATGCCCAACGCCGGGCACTATCCGATGGACGAGACGCCGGTGGCGCTCGCGACGAGCATCGAGGCGTTTCTCAGGAAGTGAGATCGGCGAAGCGTCGTCGAGTGCAGTCCGCGACGCTTCGGCGACAAATCACCTGATCGGCGGCGGATACTGGATGCCGCCGTGGGTCCACAGTTGGTTGAGGCCGCGCGGAATGGCGAGCTTCGAGTCCGGACCGACGTTGCGGTCGTAGACCTCGCCGTAGTTGCCGACGTGGCGGATGATGCGCACCGCCCAGTCCTTGGTCAGCCCGAGATCCTCGCCGTAGCTGCCTTCGGTGCCGACGAAGCGCTTCACCTCGGGCTTCTCGGACTTGAGCGCCTCGTCGATGTTCTTCGATGAGATGCCGAGTTCCTCGGCGTTGAGCATGGCGAACACCGTCCATTTCACCAGCAGCATCCAGTCGTCGTCCTTGTGGCGGACCGCCGGAGCGAGCGGCTCCTTCGAGATCACATCGGCAAGGATGACGTGGTCGTCGGGCTTCGGCAGCTTGAGCCGCTCGGCATAGAGCCGCGAGATGTCGGCTGTCAGCGTGTCGCACTGTCCGCCCTCGTAGGCCTTGAGAAGATCCTCGGCCTTGGCGAACTTGATCTCCTGATACTTCATGTTGTTGGCGCGGAAATAGTCGGCGAGGTTGAGCTTGGTCGTGGTGGCGTCCTGCACGCACACCTTGCTGCCGTCGAGCTCGCGCGCCGTGTCGATGTTGCGCGTGCGCTTCAGCATGAAACCCTGGCCGTCGTAGTAATTCACCGCGGTGAACTGCAGGCGGTTGTCGGTTTCGCGCGACAGGCTCCAGGTCGAATTGCGGAACAGCACATCGACCTTGCGCCGGCGCAACTCGGCGAAGCGCTCGTTTGCTTCGAGCGGCACGAACGTGACCTTGTTCGGGTCGTCGAAGATCGCCGCCGCAACCGCGCGGCAGAAGTCGACGTCGAAGCCGGTCCACTTGCCATTTTCCTGGTGGGAAAAGCCGGGCAGGTCGGTGTTCACGCCGCACAGCAAGGCGCCGCGGCGGATCGTGCGCTTCAGCGTCTGGGTATCGAAGCGCTCATAGGTGACCGCGCCCGCGGCCACGATCAGCGCAAGCGCAATGCCGATGAGCAGTCCCGATCGGAACGTGCGCGGGATGAACTTGAACATGGCGTCTTCCTCGCTCCCTGCGCGCAGCTAGATTTGCGGCCGCTGCATGACGACGACTTTGGTGCCGACCGGAATACGCTCGTACAGATCGATGACGTCGGGATTGACCAGGCGGAAACATCCGGACGACACGGCGCTGCCGATCGTCCAGGGCTGGTTGGTGCCGTGGATGCGATAGACCGTGTTGCCGAGATAGAGCGCGCGCGCGCCGAGCGGATTGCCCGGGCCGCCGGCCATCCAGCGCGGCAGATAGGGCTGGCGCTCGATCATCTCGGGTGGAGGCGTCCAGTCCGGCCACTCTTCCTTGCGCGTGATGCGCAGGAGGCCGCCCCACTGGAAGCCGTCGCGCCCGACGCCGATGCCGTAGCGGAGGGCGCGCTGGCTGTCCTGAATGATGTAGAGATAGCGTCCGGATGTATCGACGATGATCGTGCCCGGCGCCTCGTTGGTGCGATAGAAAACCATCGTGCGCTTGTATTGCGCGGGGAGATTTTCCTCCTCCTGCGTCGCCACATAGCCTGGCTTTTCGACGTCCTGTTGCGGCGCTGCTGGCGCCGCGACGCCGGGCGTCAGCCCCATCGGCGGGCGCGGCTGCGCCTGGCTCGATCCGGACAACATTGCCGCAGCTGCAAACAGGCAGGGAAATAGCGTCAGGATGCGCATCGTTGGATGATCCCCGTGTGGCCGCCCGGAATCGTCTTAGCACAAAGCTTTCCGTGCGACAGCACGCCGCGAAAGCGCTGACTGCACTGGACTTTGCCTCCGCATCGGGGCAATTCGTTGGTCAGGGCGGCTTGGAAATGGGACATTTGGGTCGGCTGTTTGGCCAATTTGACCTGACCACCGACGGCAATTACGGTCCCGGCCAATTGCAATCGCCGATTGTCCAGACAATGGGAGGAATACCAATGCGAAAGACGTTGCTCGGACTTGCCGGCGTGGCGACCGCCGCGCTGCTCAGCCTGACGCCTGCACAGGCGCAACAGACCATCAAGATCGGTCTCATCATGAGCTACACGGGTCAGTTCGCTGACCTCGGCACCATGATGGACAACGCCGTCAAGCTCTACGTGAAGGAGCATGGCGACACGGTGGCCGGCAAGAAGATCGAATTCATCCGCAAGGACTCTGGCGCGGCCGGCTCGGCGCCCGACGTCGCCAAGCGTCTCGCGCAGGAACTGATCGTGCGCGACAAGGTCGACATCATTGCCGGCTTCTCGCTGACGCCTGATGCGCTCGCCACCGCCGATGTGCTCAACGAGGCCAAGAAGGCCGCGGTGATCATGAACGCCGCGACCTCGATCATCACGACGCGCTCGCCCTTCTTCACGCGTACCTCAGTGCCGCTGCCTGCAGCCATGGGCGCGCTCGCGACCTGGGGCGCCAAGAACGGCGGCATCAAGAACGCCTACACGATGGTCTCGGACTACGGCCCGGGCATCGACTCCGAAGGCGCGTTCCAGACGGCGTTCAAGGCCGCCGGCGGCAACATCACCGGTTCGGTGCGCTTCCCGGTCGTCAGCCCGGACTTCTCGGCGTTCGTGCAGCGCCTGAAGGACTCCAAGTCGGAAGCCGTGTTCATCTTCGTGCCCGGCGGCGAGCAGCCGGCGGCGCTCGGCAAGGCGCTGGCCGAGCACGGCCTGTCGCCGAAGTCCATGAAGATCCTTGCCTCGGGCGAGCTCACCAACGACGAGCCGCTGCGCAGCATGGGCGACGCGTCCGAAGGCATCATCACCGGCTGGACTTACACCTGGGCCCACAAGTCGGCGATGAACGAAAAGTTCGTGAAGGGCATGAACGAGATGCTGGGCGGCCGTAATCCCGACCAGTTCGCCGTTTCGGCCTACGACGGCATGGAAGCGATCTATCAGGCGCTCAAGAAGACCAACGGCAACGCCGACGGCGCGGCTGTAATCAACGCGCTCAAGGGTGCTTCCTGGGAGAGCCCGCGTGGTCCGGTCTCGATCGATCCCGAGACGCGCGACATCGTGCAGACAATCTACATCCGTCGCGTCGAGAAGGTCGCCGGCAAGCTCCAGAACGTCGAGTTCGACAAGATCGAAAAGGTCAAGGACCCGGTCAAGGAGCGCATGAAGGCCGAAGGGAAGCTCAATCCCGACGGCACCGTGAAGCAGTAACTGACCTGACGCAGCAGTAGTCCCGTGCTCGCCCGTCACGTCAGTCTCCTGTTCGACGGATTCGCGTACGGGATGCTGCTGTTCGTGCTGTCGGTTGGCCTGTCCGTGACGCTGGGTATGATGAATTTCGTCAACCTGGCACACGGCGCCTTCGCCATGATCGGCGGCTACGCCGCTGTCACGCTAATGCAGAAGGCAGGGTGGCCGTTTCTGGCCACCCTGCCGGTTGCTTTCATCGCAGCGGCTCTGGTCGCCGTCGTGCTCGAGCGCATTCTCTATCGACGGCTCTACCGGGCCACTGATCTCGACCAGTCGTTGCTGACCATCGGCATCGTCTTCATGCTGTATGCCGTCGTTGTGTATCTCTTCGGCACGACACAGCAGCCGGTGGATGTACCGGAGTACATGCGCGGACGCTTCGAACTGGGCGCTTTCAGTTTCGGCCGCTATCGCATGTTCCTGGTCGCCGCGGCGCTGATCATAACCGCGGCGCTCGTCATCGGCCTCGACTACACCCGCTTCGGCGCGCAGGTGCGCGCCTGTGTGGACAATCAGCGCATGGCGCGTGGGCTCGGCCTCAACGTGGACTGGGTGTTCGCCGTCACGTTCGCGCTCGGCAGCGGCCTCGCCGGCCTTGGCGGCGCCATGGCAATCGAGGTCACCGGCCTCGATCCGAACTTCGGCCTCAAGTATCTCGTGTTCATGCTGATCGTGGTCGCCGTCGGCGGCCTGGCATCGATCCGCGGTGCATTCGTTGCCGCCGCCATGCTCGGCATCATCGACATCTTCAGCAAGTACTACGTGCCCTGGCTTGGTTCATTCATCATCTACCTTGTGATGGTCGGCCTGCTGTTCTGGCGGCCCGCCGGCCTGTTTGCGAGGCGCTGAGTGGACCAGCAAACACCACGCGCGGTCGACCCGCACGTGCTGCTGCGCGCGCAGACGCGTTGGCGCCTGCTCGAGACACTGTTCTGGCTGGCCACGCTGGTCCCGTTCTTCGCGACGCCGACCTATCTCATGCTGTGCAGCCAGATCGCGATTGCTGCGTTGTTTGCGCTTTCGCTCGATCTGCTCGTCGGCTACAGCGGCATCGTCTCGCTCGGCCACGCCGCCTTCTTCGGCTTCGGCGCATACGCGGCCGGCCTGCTGTCCGCCAAGCTCGGCTGGGGAGAGCCGATCACCGGACTTCTCGTTGCCGGCTTTGCCTCGATGCTGCTCGGCTATCTCACCAGCATCATCATCGTGCGCATCAGCCACTTCGCGCTGATCATGGTGACCATCGGCCTATGCTTCCTGCTGTTCGAACTCGCCAATCAGGCGCACGACCTCACCGGCGGCGACGACGGGCTGCAGGGCATCCGCATGTGGCCGATCTTCGGCTACTTCAAGTTCGACCTCTACGGCTTCACTGCCTACGGCTATTCGCTCGCGGTGCTGTTCGTCTGCTTTCTGGCGATGCGCCGCATCATCAACTCGCCGTTCGGCCTGTCGCTGCGCGGCCTGCGAGAGAACGCGCGCCGCATGCCGGCCATCGGCACGCCCAGCCGCTCGCGGCTGCGGACGGCCTATGTGATGTCGGGGACCTTTGCGGGTATCGCCGGCGGATTGCTCGCGCAGAGCACTCAATTCGTCGGCTTGTCGGCCATCGGCTTTACGTACTCGGCCGAAGTGCTGGTCATGCTGGTGCTCGGCGGCGCCGGGCGGCTCTATGGCGGTCTGGTTGGAGCCGTCATCTTCATGGTGGTGCGCGATCAGCTGGCCGACAAATATCCGCAGTCCTGGTATTTCGGCCTGGGCCTGCTGCTGGTCATCGTCATCATTTTTCTACCGAACGGAATTCTGGGCGGACTTGCCCAGCTGTTCTCGCGCTGGCGGGGCAGAAAATGAACGAGATGCCGATGCTGGTCACGCGCGCGATTGACAAGCGCTTCGGCTCGCTGGTGGTGGCGAAGGGCATCGAGCTCTCGCTGCCGACGGGCGCGCGCTATGCGCTGATCGGACCGAACGGCGCCGGCAAGACTACGCTGATCAATCTGATCACCGGCATGCTGCTGCCGGACGGCGGCCGCATCTTCCTTGCTGGTGAGGACGTCACGGCGCTCAGCCCCGCCGCGCGGGTGAAGCGCGGGCTCGTGCGCACGTTCCAGATCAACACGCTGTTCCCGAATCTCAATCCGCTCGAGGCGGTGACGCTTGCCGTTGCCGAGCGCCGTGAGGAGGCGAGTACCTGGTGGCGCAGCCTGCCGACCTATCGCGACACGGCTGAGGAGGCCTACGCCATCCTCAAGACGCTGCGGCTGGCCGACGTGTGCGATCGCCCAACGCGCCAGCTCGCCTACGGCCAGCAGCGGCTTCTCGAGATCGCGCTGGCGCTGGCCGCGCGGCCGAAGGTCCTGCTGCTCGACGAGCCGGCCGCGGGTGTGCCGAAGGACGAGAGCGGCGAGCTGTTCGAGGCCGTCGCGGGCATCTCGTCCGACATCACGGTGATGTTCATCGAGCACGACATGGACGTCGTGTTCCGCTTCGCCACGCGCATCATCGTCATGGTCGCGGGCGCGATCCTGGTCGAGGGCACGCCGGCCGAGATCGCGGCGCATCCGCAGGTGCGCGAAGTCTACCTCGGAGCGCACCATGGCTGACGCGCTCCTCGCACTACGCGACGTGCGTGCCGGCTACGGCGACGCGGTCGTGCTCGACGATGTCGCGCTCGAATTGCCCGAGAACGGCAGCCTGGCGGTGCTCGGCCGCAACGGCGTCGGCAAGTCGACGCTGTTCCTCACCATCATGGGCTACACCGCGTTTCAGCGCGGCACGATCGTCTGGCGCGGCCAGGACATCACGCGGATGGCGCCGCATGCTCGCGCGCGGCTCGGTATCGGCTGGGTGGCGCAGGAGCGCGAGATCTTTCCCTCGCTCACGGTCGAGGAAAACCTCACGGTGGCCGCGCGGCCGGGACGCTGGACGCTCGATGCTGCCTACGACCTGCTGCCCCGGCTCAAGGAACGGCGCGGCAACATGGGCAACCAGCTTTCCGGCGGCGAGCAGCAGATGTTGGCGATCGCCCGCGCCCTGATGACCAATCCGGCGCTACTCCTCCTCGATGAGCCGATGGAAGGCCTCGCCCCAGTCATCGTTGACGAGATCGCCGGGCTGATCCGGCGCATGGTCGCCGACGGCTCGACCGCTGTAGTGCTGGCCGAGCAGCACGCCCAGCTCGCGCTCGGGCTTACCCGCGACGTGATCGTGCTCGAACGCGGCGCCGTCGTGCACCGCGCGAAATCCGCCGACATGCTCAAGGACGCGGCGGCGCTCGACCAGTTCATCGGGCTCAAGGTTGCCGACCGCGCGCGCTGACGCTCGGACTCAATGCGCCGCGTGGATCAGGTCGTCGGGAACCTTGCCGCCGTTCTCTGCCAGCTTGCGCATCACCTGCGCGTGCAGCCACACGTTCATGGCAGCAGAGTCGTTTGTGTTGCCGGAATAATGCAGCTCCGTTGCGAGTTCCTTGCGCGCCGCGAGACTGCTGTCGAGATTGAGCAGCTTCATCAGATCGACGATCGACCTGCGCCAGTCAAGCTTCTCCTTGTTCGAGGCTGCGAGTGCAGTGAGTACTGCGGCGACGTCGACCGGTTCTGCGGGCGCGATGGGCGGTGCATCGGCCGTCGTCGGCCGCGCCGATCCGCCGGTAGCCGTTGCCGCTGGGGCAGCATTGGCGCTCCCGAAGATACTCGACATGATTTTTCCGAAAATGCTCATTTGATGCGTCCCTTGAATGCGTGCGACGGACGAAGCCTGCGCCAACGCGCGAGCATCCCGCATGTTCAGGTCAACCGCGGAGGAACGATGACAGTCGCAACGAATTGATTGATCACCGCCTCATTGCCTTTGTGTCGTCATGAGGCCGCGTTACGGCCTGCCTGCGTCAACCGATGCAAGCATCGTTCGACCGCAATCACGCAAAGGAGGCGATCATGGGTTTGATGGACGTTCTCAACGGTATGCAAAATGGACCGCGAGGACCGAAACAGGAAGGCGGCGGGGGAATGTCGCCGCTCACCATGGCGATGTTGGGCCTGCTTGCCTACAAGGCCTACCAGAAGATGAGCGCGTCTCCGACCGGCGCGGTTCCGGCGGGGCGAAATCCGGACGACATGCAGGCGCGCGTTCCGGCTGACGCCGGCGGCGGTCTCGGCGATCTGCTGCAGAGCGGTCTCGGCGGGTTGCTTGGCGGCGGTGCTGCCGGCACCGTGCTGAGCGGAGGCTTGGGTGGCCTGCTCAAGCAATTCGAGCAAGCCGGGCAAGGCGACGTCGCGAAGTCGTGGGTCTCGACGGGCGCGAACAAGGCAATTTCGCCGGACGATCTCCAGAAGGCGCTCGGCTCCGACGTCATCGGCACGCTCGCCAGTCACACCGAGATGTCGCGCAATGACCTGCTGTCGCAATTGAGCCAGCAGCTCCCCACCATGATCGACCGCCTCACGCCGCAAGGCCGCGTGCCGACGGAAGATGAAATGTCGCGCCTGGTGTAGGGCGCATACACAATCTGTAGTGAGGCTCGCATGGGCTTTATCTGGATCATCGTCATCGGCTTCGTCGCCGGCATCATCGCTCGCATGGTGGCGCCCGGCCCGAACACGCCGTCAGGGTTCATCCTGACGTCCGTATTGGGAATCGTAGGCGCCTTTCTCGCTACTTTCGCCGGCCAAGCCGTCGGCTGGTATGGGCCCAACCAGGGCGCCGGCATTGTCGGTGCAACGGTCGGCGCCATTGTCGTGCTGTTCATCTGGCATCGGCTGGTTGCTGCGCACGCGATCCCGGATCCGAGCACGCGGCCGTAGGCCAACGCTCGATCGGGTTCATGGACGTAGAACGCGTTGCAGGCGGCGAATAGCCCTCATTCCCGCCGTCCCGCAAAGCTGCGTGCTATGCTCTCCCCGACAAAAGCAACCTGCGGGGAGGCCCATGAAACGCTCGAGTGATCGCATTATCACGACCCACGCCGGCAGCCTGCCGCGGCCCAAGGATCTCACCGACGCGGTGATCGCGGGCACCACCAACCCGGCGCGGTTGCGCGAAGGCGTCGCGCAGGTCGTCGCCAAGCAGGCCAAGGTCGGCATCGACGTTGTCGACGACGGTGAATATTCCAAGCCGAGCTTCGTCACCTATGTGCGCGACCGTCTCGCCGGCGTCGGTGAGATCGAAGGCCGGCGCGCCAATCCCTGGGGCACATCACGCGACGCGCGGGCGTTTCCCGATTTCTATAACAAGCAGCAGGTCGCAGTGACCGGGCAGCCGAACTACGGCTGCACCGCGCCGATCAAGTACAAGGGCCACGCACTGCTCAAGCAGGACCTCGACAACCTCAAGGCGGCGATGCAGGGCAAAGGCGTGACGGAAGCGTTCGTGCCGTCGATATCGATCGCCAACATCGAGAGCTGGAATGTCAACAAGTACTACGCGAGCGCGGAGGAGTACCGGACGGCGATCTGCGACGCCATGCACGAGGAATACAAAGGGATCGTCGACGCCGGCTTCATTCTGCAGATCGACGACCCGCGCCTCGTCACCTACTACATGGTCGAGCCCGATAAATCGCTTCCCGAGGTGCGCAAGTGGGCGGCGATGCAGGTCGAAGCGCTCAACTATGCGCTGCGCGGCATCCCGCAGGACCGCATCCGCTATCACACCTGCTACTCGATCAACATGGGCCCGCGGCTGCACGACATGCAGGCCAAGGACATCGTGGACATCATTCTCAAGATCAAGGCCGGCGCCTTCTCGTTCGAGGCGTCGAACCCGCGTCACGAGCACGAGTGGACGGTGTGGCGCGACGCCAAGAAGCGCCCCGACACCATTCTTATTCCCGGCGTGGTGACGCATTGCTCGGTGCTGGTCGAGCACGAAGAACTGGTCGCCGAGCGCCTGATGAAGTTCGCGAACTTCGCGGGCCGCGAGAATGTCATCGCCGGGACCGACTGCGGCTTTGCGACCTTTGCGGCATCCGACGAGATCGAGGCCTCGATCGCCTGGGCCAAGCTCGAGGCGCTGGCGCGCGGCGCCGAGATCGCCTCGAAGCGGCTGCGCGGCGGAAAGAAGAAAGCCGCGCCGGCGAAGGCCAAGAAAAAGGCGGCGAAGAAAGCCGCGAAGGCCAAGCCGAAGAAAGCCAAGCGCCGGCGGTAACTCTCCGTCGTCGCCGGGCTTGTCCCGGCGACCCCGATCATTTGGGCACGGCCGTGCCTTCCTAAGCGAGATGGCCGGGACAAGCCCGGCCATGACGTGTCATTCCCAAAAAGAAAGCGCCGCGGCAAGCCGCGGCGCAAGTCATGGGAGGAACGTGTGGGCATGATCCGAAGATCGTGCCCAATTGTCTTAGCCGGCGGTGGTGACCACCGACGACGTGTAGTCCTGGCTGCCGAGACCGGTGTCGGCGAAGATGCCGCGGTCGGCGATCCACTTGAACGTCTCGTCGAACACTTCCTTGGTGTAGGGCTCGAACACGAGGCGCTCGCCCGGACCCCAGCGGCGGGTGTCCATCATCTTGTGGAAGCGCTCCGGGAACTCGTTCTTGTAGTAGTGCGTGTAGAGCTCCGGCCGCAGGTCGATGTCGCGTTGCGCGCGGCGCAGCGCCTTGAAGAACTTCTTGACGTCTTCCATGTCCGGCGTGCCCGTGAGCATGGTGTTGATCATGAAGGTCGAGTCGATGACTTTGCGGAAGCCCATTTGCTCCGCGAAGTAGTATGGACCCGAGAACAGCGAGCAGGCCGGGATCTTGCCGTCGATCAGCAGCTCCATGCGGTTGAACAGCATGCCCTCGACGTACGACAGATTGATCTTGTCGGTCGGCATGTACTGCTCGAGCGCCTGGATGGTGGAGTAGTGGCTGCCCGATTGGTAGCCGACCGAGATCGGCACGCCGGCGAGATCCTCGGGCGTTTTGATCTTGGAATCGGCCGGGACGAAGATGCCCGCAGGCGACACCGAGTAGACGTCGGCGTAGACCTTGCCGTGGCCCTTCGACGCCGCAACGTCGACGGTCCAGTGGCAGGCGCAGCTCACGTCGGAGGTACGGCCCTTCTCGAAGGTCTGCATGGCGCCGCTCTTGTCGCCCGAGGCGTGGGCCTTGCCGGCGGTCGACTTCACGGTTTCCTGGAAGACGTAGTCGAGCCCTTCGTCCTTGAAGTAGCCCTTCTCCTCCGCGACCCATTCCTGCAGGCGGAAATGCGCCTGAATGACGAATTTGCTGTTTTTCATCTCTGACTCTCCTTGGGTAATTACGGTTAGTTTCTAAGTCTCAGCAGCATTGCCGTTGATCCCGCTCGGCGACGCGCCGGGCGCGGATCATCTTCACGTGGTCGTCCATCAGGGCGCGCGCGCCGGCGGCGTCACGCGCCTCGATCAGTGCGAACAGGTCCTTGTGCGCATCGAGCACCTTCTTCGCGACCTTCGGCGTCAGCGTCTTGTTGCGCGACGGCCATGACACGTGGTGCAGCGACAGGAATTGCACCACCAGCACGCGGTTATGCGAAGCCTCGACCACCGCAAGGTGGAACTCCAGCGATGAGCGTGTGTAGGCGTCGTGATCGGTGATGCAGGCTTCGGCTTCGGCGAGCAGCTGGCGCAAGCGGGCGAGGTCGGTGGCGGTGGCGTTCTGTGCGGCGAGCTCGGCCGCGAGCGTTTCGATGGCGCGCTGGGCGTCGAGCACTTCGCCGGCGGTGACACCGGTGAGGTCGAGTTGCACCGCGAGTGCCTCGGCGAACAGGCGCGGGTTGCCGGGCGCGATGCGCGCGCCGCCGCCCTTGCCCATGCGGATTTCGACGATGCCGAGCGCGGCGAGCGTGCGCAACGCGTCGCGCGCGACGATGCGGCTCACCCCATAGCGCGCCGCAAGTTCGTTCTCGGTGCCGAGGAAGTCGCCGGACTTCAGCCGCTTTTCGTAGAGATCGTCGCGCACCTGCGTCACGATCTGGGCCGACAGTGAAACGGAGCGCGCGCCGCCGAAGGCGCGCTGTTGAAGGAGTTGGGGGGTGAGCTCGGTCGTCATCGCCGGGAAAAGTCGCACAGCCGGTTACGATAGTAAAGATATCATCTTATGAATTCTGGCCATAGCGCGGATTACCACTGGGAGCAAGCGGCGGGCGGGGCGGAGCGCGCCTAAGTGCTTTGTCCAAAAGGCAATTCTGGACCCAGCCGAACTGCTCTAGGGTGCCTGCGCCGATTTCGGGGGAGGACACCATGCTCAAGGTCTATGGCCAGGCGCGCTCGCGCACGTTCCGCGTCCTGTGGATGTGCAAGGAATCCAACATCAGCTTCGAGCACGACCCGGTGTCGATCCACATCCCCGACGCCACCGCCAAGGCGAGCTGGTACGTGAAGCTCAATCCGAACGCGCGCGTCCCGACCATCGACGACGACGGTTTCGTGATGTGGGAATCGGCGGCGATCAATCTCTACCTCGCGAAGAAGTACAAAAGTCCGCTGTGGCCGGCGACGCTCCAGGGCGAGGGGAGGGCGCTGCAATGGGGCTTCTTTATCGCCAACGACGTCGAGCCGCCGATGACGACGCTGTTCCAGCATTCCTTCGTGTTCCCACCGGAGAAGCGCAATCCGGCCGTCGCAGCCGACGCCGAGAAGGCGCTGCGGCCCAGGCTCAAGGTGCTGGAAGATCACCTCGCGACGAACAAGTTCTTCGGCGGTGATCGCTGGGACCTCTCCGACTTCATGGTCGCGAGCGTCACTTACAGCCTCGCGGTGATGAAGTTCGACTTCGCGCAGTTCCCCAAGTTCGACGCCTGGCTCGCGGCGACCCAGGAACGGTTGGGCTTCAAGGAAGCCTACAAACTGCGCGGGTGACCGCCCGAAAGCGGGGCACCGCGGAAAGACTCTCTCCCCCGCAATGGCTTTGTGGGAGGAAATAGTCGCTGGTGTTCATGAATATGCAATAACAATCTTCTACTAAAGCGGCCTTGGCCGGGTTATATTAGAAAATAATTCTATTCCGGCGCGCGAGCGCCCAACCCGGACCGCGAGGCAATCATGACCTCCCCCCTGCAACAGAAGATCAAAGTCACCGGCCCGAGCGTGGTCACGGCCAACCGGCTGTCCGACGGCGTTGTCGTCTATCGCACCCTCGATGGTGAATGGACGACGCTGCTCGAGGAAGCCGCGATCGTGTCGAAGACCGACGCGGCCACCGAACTCCTGCAGGCCGCCAGGGCCAAGGCCGAGAGCGTGCGCGTCGTCGACGTCTATATCGCGCCCGTGAAAGTCGAACGCGATAAGGTGTTGCCGGGCAACCTGCGTGAGCTTATTCGTCTGCGCGGCCCGACCATCGAACTGCCGATCACGTTCGGGATCTGATCCCTTCGGAAGTTAGCCATGTACCGCTACGACGAATTCGACCGCA
>Ga0105245_10000802_pt1 | contig 28539 bp, 31 predicted proteins | sample KBSM54metaG_FD_81523 | JGI IMG/M metagenome (GOLD analysis project Ga0105245, IMG submission 81523) | Miscanthus rhizosphere microbial communities from Kellogg Biological Station, Michigan, USA - KBS M5-4 metaG | ecosystem: Host-associated > Plants > Roots > Rhizosphere > Soil | place...
CCTCCAGGCGGTGATCGCCCGCAACCGCTCGGTGCGCAAGGCCGAGGCCCGTCACGCCGAGGCGATCATCGAGGAGGAGATCCAGCGCTTCGCCCGCTGGCTGGGGACGCTCGATGCGGTGCCGACGATCGCGGCGCTGCGCCAGCGCGCCGACGAGGTGGTCGAGCACGTGCTGCGCGAGAACGCCTCGCGGTGGGAGACGCTGTCCCCGCGTGACCGCGAGCGGGTCGAGGCGGTGGCGCGCTCGGTCGCGTCGCGGCTGCTGCACGAGCCGACGCTGCGGCTCAAGCGCAGCGACGGCGACCGCGCGCACGCGCGGCTGCAGGTGCTGCGGGAGCTGTTCGCGCTCGACGAGGCGGCCGCCGACGAGGCCGCCGACGACGCACCCGCCGAGGTGCGCGAGCTGCGCCGCGGGTCCACCGACCAGTGAGGCTCGGGACCCGGGGCAGCGCGCTGGCGCGGGCGCAGGCCCGCGCGGTGGCGGAGGCGCTGCCGGGCGACGTTTCGATCGTCGAGGTGCGCACCGGCGGCGACGCGGGCTCGCCGGTCGGGGACAAGTCGCGCTGGGTCGATGGGCTCGAGCGGGCGCTCCTCGCGGAGGAGATCGACCTCGCCGTCCACTCGGCCAAGGACGTACCGGCCGAGCTCGCGGACGGGCTCGAGCTGCTGGCCGTGCCGCCGCGCGAAGACCCGCGGGACGCGTTGATCGGCTGTGCATCCATCGCTTCGCTTGCGCCCAGGGCAAGAGTGGGGACGACGTCGCTCCGCCGCCGGGCCGCGCTGCTCGCGGTCCGCCCCGACCTCGAGGTCGTCGACCTGCGCGGCAACGTGGACACGCGCCTGCGCAAGCTCGCCGACGGCGAGGCGGACGCGCTCGTCCTCGCCCTCGCCGGGCTGCGCCGGCTCGGGCGCGAGGACGAGGCCAGCGCCATCCTCGACCCCGACGCGATGCTCCCCGCCGCCGGCCAGGGCGCGCTCGCGCTCGAAGGGCGCGCCGACGACGGCGAGGCCTACGCGGCCGCGGCGGAGGTCTCCGACCTCGACGCCACTGTTTGTGTGGTGGCGGAGCGTGCGCTGACCGCCGCTCTGGACGCCACCTGCCACACGCCGGTCGCGGCGCTGGGCACGGTCGACGGCGACGCGCTCACCCTGCGCGCGTTCGCCTCCCTGCCCGACGGGTCCGAGTGGGTGCGCGACGAGCTCACCGGCGCCGCCGCCGACCCCGAAGCGGTCGGGCGCGCGGTGGCCGAGCGGCTGCGCAGCATGGGCGTCGCCGCCCTGCTCGCACGGGTCTAATCGACCAGGAAGGCCAGCTCCGTCTCCCACTTCGTGTAGTCCGGGTCCTCGACCGGGCCGACCCGGTAGTGCTCGTGGTAGCCGGAGACGCTGAGGCCCTCGCGGGTGGCCCAGTCCAGCAGCGTCGCGCGGGCCACCGCGAGGTCGGGCTCGGTCTGGCTGCGGTACGGGCCGACGTGCACGAGCGTCGCGTAGGTGCCGGCCGGCAGGGCGTCGGTGGCCGCGTCGGGGTCGACGGGCACCGCGAGCTCGAGCTCGGTCGGCTCGCCCGCGGCGTCCACGCTGAGGAAGCGGATGAAGGGCGGCCCGGCGGGCTGCACGCCGGCCGTGCCGAGGCGGCGGAAGAGCTCGGGAAAGGCGCCGTCGACGGCGGACTGGACGGTGCCGGTGACCCGGCGGCGCAGGCCGAGGTAGGGCTGCGCCGGCCGCTCGGAGATCTGAGGTTCGTGGCTCATGCTCCTCACGACCGGCGCGAGCCGGCGAATTCATCGGGTACGGCTCAGTAGATGAAGAAGCAGCCGGCCGCCTCGCCCTGGTCCACGTACTGCTGGGCCTTGTCGTAGGCGTCGTTGAAGCCCTGCGCGTCGTTGGCGAACGCGCGCTGGTTGCCGTAGTCCATGAGCAGGTCGGCCACGTGCGCGATCTGCGCGCAGTCGGCGTCGTTGGCCTGGCCCTGCCCGGTCGAGCCGCCCTGCAGCGGCACTGCGTTCGTGTCGTTGCGGATGTTGACGTTGGTGCCGCCGACGGCGCGGCGGGCGGTGCTGCTGATGCGGGCGCCACGGGGACCGCCGACCTTGGACTTGGCCTGGGCGGCGGGGACCACGGCGACGGAGGCGATGGCTGCGACCGCCGTCAGTGCGGCGATCGGCTTGGTCATGCGAGACAACATGGGGGTGGGACTCCTGTGGGGTGGTGGTCTGGGGTGGGGCGAAGGTACGGCCGGGGGGCCACCCCGTCGTGCACGGCGGGCACGCACCACGCGTCGGATCGGCGACGCCGGCTATGCCCGCCGCGCGACGCGCGTGGCTACCGTTCGGGCGTGCTCGTGCGACCCGGGGAACCGGCCGATGCCGCCGCCATCGCGGCGATCTACAACGAGGGGATCGCCGACCGGCAGGCGACCTTCGAGACCGACGAGCGGGGGGCCGAGGACGTGCTCGGCTGGCTCGGCGACGGCGCCCCGCCGCTGCTGGTCGCCGACGACGACGGGGCCGTCGTGGGGTGGGCGCGCGCCGGCGCCTACAGCGACCGCTGCGCCTACGCCGGGATCGGCGAGTACGCCGTCTACGTGGCCCGCGCCGCCCGCGGGAACGGGGTCGGGCGCGAGCTGCTGGAGGCGCTCGCCCGCGACGCCGAAGCCCGCGGCTACCACAAGCTCCTCAGCCGCATCTTCCCCGAGAACGAGGCGAGCCTCGCCCTCGCCCGCGCATGCGGCTTCCGCGAGGTCGGCGTGCACCACAAGCACGGCCGGCTCGACGGCGAATGGCGCGACACCGTGGTGGTCGAGCGGTTGCTCGGCGAGGCCGCCGATGGCTGAGCTCAAGACCGGCACCGTCTACCTCGTCGGCGCCGGCCCCGGCGACCCGGCGCTGCTCACCGTGCGGGCGCAGGAGGTCATCGCCACCGCCGACGCGGTCCTCTACGACCGCCTCATCCCCGACGGCGCACTGAACGGCGCCCGCGAGCATGCCGAGCTCGTCTACGTCGGCAAGGAGCCCGGCGGGTCGGTTCAGCAGCGCGACATCGGCGCCGAGCTCGTCGCGCGGGCCCAGCGGGGCCAGACCGTCGTGCGCCTCAAGGGCGGCGACCCCTTCGTGTTCGGCCGCGGCGGCGAGGAGGCCGAGGTCCTGCGCGCCGCCGGCATCCGCTACGAGGTCGTGCCCGGCATCACGGCAGGCATCGCCGCGCCCGCCTACGCCGGCATCCCCGTCACCCACCGCGACGCCGCCAGCGCGGTCGCCTTCGTCACCGGCCACGAGGATCCCGACAAGCCGGAGTCGCTCCTGGATTGGGAGGCGCTGGCACGCTTCCCGGGCACGCTCGTCTTCTACATGGGCGTCAAGGCCCTGCCGAGGATCGCCGACGCGCTGACGAACGCCGGCCGCGCGCCCGACGAGCCCGCCGCCGTGATCGAGCGCGGCACCCTCCCCGGCCAGCGCACCGTGCTCGCCACGCTGGCCACCATCGCCGACGGGGCGACCGAAGCAGCCATCCGCCCGCCCTCGATCACCGTCGTCGGCCCCGTCGCCGCCCTGGCCGACCGCCTGCGCTGGCTCGAGGACCGCCCGCTGAACGGCCGGAGCATCGCCGTGACGCGCGCCCGCGCGCAGGCCTCCGGCCTCGCCGCCCGGCTGCGCGCGCTCGGCGCCGAGGTCGTCGAGGCGCCCGCCATCCGCATCGTCGCCCTGCCCGGCGACGCCCCCGACCTCGACGGCACCGACCTCGTCTGCCTGACCTCGCCAAACGGCGTGCGTCTGCTCTTTCACCGCCTGCGCGCGGCTGGCATGGACGCCCGCGCGTTGCACGGCCGCACCGTCGCCGCCATCGGGCCGGGCACCGCCCGCGCCCTGCGCGAGCACGGCATCGAGCCCGACGTCGTGCCCGAGCGCTCGGTGGCCGAGTCGCTGGTGGAGGCGCTGGCGCCCATCCCCGTCACCCGCGCACTGATCGCCCGCGCCGCCGAGGCCCGCGACGTCCTCCCCGACGCGCTGCGCGAGCGCGGCGCCCGCGTCGACGTGCTGCCCCTGTACGAGACCGTGGCCGAGCAGCTCGACGCCGACGCCCGCACCGCCGCGCTGCAGGCCGACTACATCACCTTCACCTCGTCCTCGACCGTGACCTACTTCCTCGACGCCGCCGGCGGCCCGCCGGGGCCCGACACGCGCATCGTCTCCATCGGCCCGGTGACCACCGCCACGCTGCGCGAGCACGGCCTCGAGCCCCACGTCGAGGCGCGACGACACGACATCGAAGGGGTCATCAGCGCCATCCTTGAGGACGCATGATCACCTTCCTCTCCGACTACGGCTACGAGGACGACTTCGTCGGCGTCTGCCACGCGGTGATCGCGGGCATCGCGCCCGACGTCCGCATCATCGACCTCGCCCACGGCCTGCCCCGCCACCAGGTGCGCCCGGCCGCGCTCGCGCTGCGCAACGCCCTGCCCTACACGCCGCCCGGCGTGCACCTGGCCGTGGTCGACCCCGAGGTCGGCGCCGAGCGCCGCGCCGTCGCCCTGCGTACGGCCGAGGACGAGCGCCTGCTCGTCGGCCCCGACAACGGCCTGCTCGCGCTCGCGACCGAGCGCTTCGGCGGCGCCGTCGAGGTCGTCGAGATCGGCCGCTCGAAGTGGCGCCTGGACCCCGTCTCGCACACGTTCCACGGGCGCGACATCTTCGCCCCCGTCGCCGCCTGGCTGGCCGCGGGCTGGCCGCTGGCCGAGGCCGGCGACCCGCTCGACCCGGCCGCGCTCGTCGGCATCGAGCTGCCGCGCCCGCGCCACGAGGAGGACGGCACGCTGATCGCCCACGTGCTCAGCGTCGACCGCTTCGGCAACGCCGCCCTCAACGTCAGCCACGAGGACCTGACCGAGTCCGGCCTGCGGCTGGGCCACCCGGTGCTGATCGAGGCCGGCGCCGGACGGCGCCGCCGGGCCCACTACGCCGTGACCTTCGCCGACGTCGCCCCCGGCGAGCTGCTCGTCTACGAGGACGCCTGGCGCACGCTCGCGGTCGCGGTCAACCGCGGCAACGCGGCGCGCGAGCTCGCCCTGCGCCCCGACTCCGAGCTGCGCCTGCGCGCGGAGCCGTGAGCGCCCGCCTCGGCCACCCGCGCCTGCACCTGCGCCGCACCGACTCGACCAACGAACGGGCACGCGCGCTGGCTGCCGCCGGCGCGCCCCACGGCGCCCTGGTCACCGCCGCCGAGCAGACCGCGGGCCGCGGGCGCCAGGGACGCACGTGGACGGCGCCGCCGGGCCGCGCCCTGCTGCTCTCGCTCGTGCTGCGCGTCGACGCGCCCGCGCTCGTCCCGCTGCAGGCGGGCGTCGCCGTGGCCGAGGCCGTGGGCGACGCCGCGCGGATCAAGTGGCCCAACGACGTGCACGTCGACGGCCGCAAGGTCGCGGGCATCCTCGTCGAGGGCCGCCCCCAGGAGGGCTGGGCCGTGCTCGGCATCGGCCTCAACGTCGCCGTGGCACCCGACGACTTCCCGCCCGAGCTGCGGGCCACCGCGGGCACGCTCGGCCGCGCGCCCGCCGACCTCGAGCCCACGCTGCACGCGCTGCTGCGCGCGCTCGAGCGCTGGCTTGCCGCCGACCAGGCGACCGTCATCGCCGCCTGGCGCGAGCGCGACGCGCTCGCGGGACGCCCCGTCAGCTGGAGCGACGGGAGCGGCAAGGCGGTCGGCATCGACGACGCCGGGCGCCTGCTCGTCGGCACGTCGTCGGGCACGGTCACGCTCGACGCCGGCGAGGTCCACCTGCGCCGGCCCTAGAGCCACTCGGTCTCGAACACCGGGCTCACGTGGATGTCGATCTGCTTGAGCGGCCCGTCGCCGGTGTTCTTGAAGCCGTGCGGCTCGTTCGCCGGCACGATCACCACCTCCCCGCCACGCACGACGCGCTCCGGTGACACCGAGGACCCGAAGAACGTGGCCTCACCCTCGGTGACGATGATGATCTCCTCGTACGGGTGTCGGTGCAGCGACGGCCCGCGCCCCGGTGGCGCGTCGACGAAGATCGTGCACACGCCTACGTCGAACTCCGCGCCGACAAGCTCACGCGCGATGTTGCTCACCGGGAGCGAGGACTCGGCGAAGACGCGCATCAGTTCGAGGACGGCCGGCCGCTCAGCGCCGCGGTCACGCCCAGGCCCAGGAAGACGACGCCCGAGCAGCGCGACAACCACCGGCGCACGCGCTCGCTGCCGCGCAGCCAGTCGCCCGCCGTGCCGGCGACCAGCGCGTAGGCGCCGTCGCTGAGCACCGCCACGGCCACGAAGACCAGGCCGAGCACGAGGAACTGCAGCGTCACCGCGCCCCGCGCCGGGTCGACGAACTGGGGCAGGAAGGCGAGGAAGAACACGGCCGTCTTCGGGTTGAGCACGTTGACCACGACGCCCTGTGCGTACAGCTGCCGGTCCGAGCGCCCGCTGACCTTGACCTCGGGCAACGCCTCGTCGCGCGAGACCAGCCGCCGCACGCCGAGGAAGATCAGGTAGGCGGCGCCGGCGAACTTGACCACGGTGAACGCGGCGGCCGAGGACGCGACCAGCGCCGAGAGCCCGATCGCGGCCGCGGCGACGTGCACGAGGCCGCCGGTCTCGACGCCGAGCATGGAGACGATGCCTGCCCGCCGGCCCTGGGCGATGCTGCGCGTGACCACGTAGAGCACCGCGGGCCCGGGCACGATGATGAGCAGGAAGGAGGCGAGCGCGAAGACGGCGAGCGTCGAGCCCGACGGCACGCCTACTCGTCCACCGAGTAGCCCTCGAGGTCGCCGTCGCCCAGCTCCTGCTGCTCGGCGAACAGGTCGGCCACCTCGTCCTCGGCCGAGCGGGCGCCGTTGAGCTCGGCGGCGGCGCGCTCGATCTCCTCGGCGGCGTCGCTGGCGCCGTTCTCAGCGCTGTCGTCGTCGGCCTCAGCCGCGTCGTCGGCCTCGGCTGCAGCCGCGCCGTTGGTCGCCTTGGTCGCCGCAGCCTCCGCCTCGGGCGCCTTCTTGTCCGCGTTCTTGCGCCGGCGGCGACGGCCGCGACGGCCCTTCGGGAAGTTGCGCAGCAGCTCGCGGGCCAGCGCGCTCGGCTTGCGCGCCATACGCGTGCGCGCGCCGCGCAGGACCTCCTCGGCCTCGGGCGTGTGCCCGATGGCGGCGGCCAGCAGCGCGGCGGACAGGCGGCGGTCCTGCTTGCGCGCCGCGTGCACGAGCCGGCGCGCGTTGCGCGCGTGCGCGCCGCCGGACGAGTTGACCAGCAGCCCGAGCAGGCGCTTGGTCTCCGGCCAGCGCTGCACGGCGTATTCCTCGTGGACCTCGCGGGTGTACTCGGCCATGCGCCAGATCCACGCGTTGGCCTGGTCGCGGCGGCCGATGCGCTTCTCGGCCAGCGCCTGCAGCAGCACCTTGACGCCCTCGCGGCGCTCGTCGCGCGACCACGTGCCGACGACGTCGACGGCGGTGTCGAAGGCCTCGGGGTCGCGCGAGGCGGCGATCTCCTGCAGCGCCCGCAGCCGCAGCTGCGAGTTGCGGTTGCGCTGGACCGCGGTGAGCAGGAACGTCCGCTTCAGGTCGCCGTTGCGGTCGAAGTGCAGCATCGCCTTCGCGCGCCGCCAGCCCGACGGGGCCACGCGCGCGCCGGCCAGCGCCGCCCACTGGATCTGCTCGCCGTAGTCGAGGTGCTCGACGGCGATGCGCCACAGCTCGCGCTCGAAGACCTCGATCCGCCGGTCGGGGTCGGCGGTCACCGGCAGCACGCGGCGCTCGACCCGCACCCGGCGCCCGCGGCCGCGGCGCACCGGGCCGACGACGATGGCGCCGCCGCGGTAGACGTCGCGGTCGAGCAGCGAGTGCAGCGTGACCACCGGGTCGTCGTGGCGGGTGGCGGGGTGGACGAAGTCGACGACGATCCCCGCCTCCTTGCCCGGGTGCTTGCGGGTCACGCGGCCGACGCGCTGCTGGTAGATGCGCTTGGACGCGGTCGGCGCCAGGTGCATGCACACGGTGGCGCGGGGCGAGTTCCAGCCCTCGGCCAGCAGCTGCGCGTTGACCAGCACGTCGATCTTGCCGCGCTCGTAGTCGGCGAGGATGCGGGCCAGCTCGCGCTTGGGCGTCTCGCCCGAGACGCCCTTGGCCTTGAGGCCGACGTCCTGGAACGCCTTGGCGACGTTGTAGGCATGGCGCACGCCGGCGGCATAGACCACGCCGGGCACGCCGTTGAACCGGGTCTTGTAGAAGTCGGCGATGGCCAGGCTGAACGGCATCTCGTCCAGCACCTCGGCCAGCAGCTCCTGGTCGAACTCGGTGTCGATCTCGCCTCGGCGCAGCGGCACCTTGGCGATCGTCCGCACCCCCGGACCGGGCGGGATGCGCACGCACCGCAGCGGCGCGATCACGCCGCGGCGCGCGGCCTGGGCGAGATCGAAGCGCGACGTCTGGGTCGGGAAGAGGTCGGTGACGTGGCGGGCGATGAGCGCGCCCGTGGCGGTCATGCCGATGAAGACCGGGCCCTGCCAGTTGCGGATCGAGGCCGAGGTCTTCTCGCCCAGCGCGGTGTGGGCCTCGTCGCAGATGACGATCGTGTAGGCGTCCGAGACCTTGCCCGCGTTGCGGACGTACCACTGGTAGGTCTCGACGGTGACCGGCCCACCGGCCCCGTTGCCCGGGTCCTTGCTGCCCAGCAGCGCCGGCGCGATGCGGTTCGAGTAGCCGCGGTCGCGCAGCTCGCCGTTGAACTGGTCGACGAGGTTCCGACGGTGGGTGAGGATGAGGATCCCGCCCGTGCGCGATGCCTCGACGAAGCCCAGCGCGGCGACCGTCTTGCCGGCGCCGGTCGCGTGCTCGAACCAGAAGCGCTTGTTCGCGCCCGGGTCCTCGGGCCGGTCGAGGGCGTCGGGGTCGACGTCGGCGCCCTCGCTCCAGTCCTGCGGCTCCTCGGGCTCGTCCTCCTCGTTGTCGTCCTCGCCCGGGATGCCCACGGCCGCCAGCTCGGCGGTGTCGGGCCCGGCGCCGTTGCCGTTCCCGTTGCCGTTGCGCATGACGTCGGCGCTGAGCGCGGTCAGCGTGCCGGCGAGCGCATCGACCTGGTGGGCCGAGAGCAGCGTGCCGTCGGCCAGGTGCGGCTCCTCCTCGAACAGCAGGCGCTCGAGGCCCAGCAGCAGCGAGTACTGGCGCCGCCACTCCAGCGACGGCTTCTCGGCGCCGCCCTCGAGCTCGGCCAGCGCGGCGTCGTAGGCGCGCCGGCGCACGGTGCCGGGGGCGAGCGCCTCTTCGACGGTCTCGCCATCGTGCACGAAAGGCTCACGCGTGAACTCCTCCACGCGCGAGCGCTCCTCAGCCTTCGGAACGGACGCGGCAACAGCCGCTGACGTGGTGTCAGCCATCGCGGCTTTCTGACAGTTAGAACGATGCGGGAGCCGCGGATATGGACTCGCGGCTCGGGAGTTCGGGTCTCCCCGACCCGGGACGGAGGGCCCTGCGTCAGGCGAGACCCCCCGCTCTCCAGAACGACATCAGCATAGCGCGCCCGTGCCGAAGCCCGGGGATTTTTCCCATCCTCTGCCACTCTTGGGGAGGCATGCGGACCGCCATCATCGTCGTCGCCGCCGTGGCGCTGATCGCCCTCGTCGTGGTGGGGCTGTCGCAGGCCGGCTCACAGGGTGGAGCGCCGAAGAAGGGCAGCGCGCCAACCGGATCGGCCGCCCAGGCGGCCCTGCGCGGCGCCCCGCCCCAGCTCGCCTCGCTGCACGACCAGGCCGGCGATCTGCTGCAAGGCGGCACGTCGGCCTTCGCCGCGCGGCGCGGCGCGCTGCACGGCCACCCGGTCGTCGTCAACGGCTGGGCCTCCTGGTGCGGTCCCTGCCGGGGCGAGTTCCCGTTCTTCCAGAAAGTCGGCGTGCAGTACGGCAAGCAGGTCGCCTTCGTGGGCCTCGACGTGACCGACAACGCCGGCGACGCCAAGCGCTTCCTCGGGCAGTTCCCCGTGCCCTACCCGTCCTACGCCGACCCGCGCGGCACGACCATGCAGTCGCTCGCCGCCACCGCGGGCCTGCCCAACACCGTCTTCTACGACGCCAAGGGCAAGCGCACGTTCGTCCACCAGGGCGGGTACACGAGCGAAGCCGCGCTCGCCGCCGACGTGAAGCGCTACGCGCTTGGCGCCTGAGCTCGCCGTCCGCCCGCCGCGCGACGAGGCCGAGCTGCGGGCCGCGCTCGCGCTGCGCCACGACGTCTTCTGCGTCGAGCAGGGCGTGTCCGAGGCCGACGAGATCGACGGCCGCGACGGCGAGGCGCTGCACGTCGTCGCCGTGCGCGACGGCCGCGTGGTCGGCACCTGCCGCGTGCTGGTCGACGACGGCATCGGCAAGCTCGGCCGCATGGCGGTGGCGCGGGGCGCGCGCGGCGGCGGCGTGGGCGCGCAACTGCTCGACGCGGCCGAGGCCGGCGCGCGCGCCGAGGGCGCGGGCCGCGTGATCCTCGCCGCCCAGGTCGACGCCGAGCGGTTCTACTCCCGCCGCGGCTACCACACGGTCGGCGGGCACTTCGTGGACGCCGGCATCGAGCATGTGCGCATGGAGAAGGCGCTGCGCTGATGCCCGAGCTGCGCGTCGACCCGCTCACGGGCGACAAGGTCATCGTGGCCGCCGAGCGCGCCTCGCGGCCCGGCGGCGGGTTCCGCGCCGAGCCCGCCCCGCCGGTCGACCCCGAGACCGACCCCTTCGTCGAGGGCCACGAGGACCGCACGCCGCCCGAGGTCTACGCGCTGCGCCCCGGCGGCGGCGCGCCCGACAGCCCGGGCTGGACCGTTCGCGTGGTGCCCAACCTGTACCCGGCGCTGGCTCCCGACGCAGCGGCGCCCCCCGCCGAGGCCAACCCCGACCTGTTCTCCGCCAGCCCGGCCGCGGGCGAGCACGAGGTCGTGATCAACGGCCCCGACCCCGTCTCCACCCTGCTCGAGCTCGCTCCCACCCAGCTCGCCACCGCGATGGAGGTCTGGCGCGAGCGCATGCGCGTCCACGCCGACGCGTCGTACACACACGTGATTGTCAATGAGCGCCGCGAGGCCGGCGCCTCGTTGCCCCACACCCACGCCCAGGTCTACGCGCTCGGCTTCGTGCCCGCCTCGGTCGCCCGCGAGCGCGAGCGCTTCGGCGCCTACGCCACCCGCACGATGGGCTCGAACCTGCTCGGCGACCTCGTGCAGGAGGAGGTCAAGCGGCGCGAGCGCTTGATCGGGATCGACGACGAGGCGGTGCTGCTCGCCCCCTACGGCTCGCGCCTGCCCTACCAGGTCACGCTGGCGCCGCGGCGGCCGCGGCCCCGCTTCGAGGACGACGGTCCGACCGGCGCCGCCCTGCTGCACGACGCGCTCGGCCGGCTGGCGCGGAGGCTGGGCGCGAGCCCGCCGCTCAACCTGTGGGTGCGCACGGCGCCACGCGGCGCCGAGCACTACTGCTGGCGCATCGACATCGTGCCCCGGCTCGTGCACCTGGCCGGCCTCGAGCTCGGCGCCGGCGTCGGGCTGAACATCGTCGCGCCCGAGCGAGCGGCCGCCGAGCTCCGCGACGCGTGATCGCCGTTACGGCGACGATCGTCGTCTCGCTCCTCGTCGGCGTGGGAGCGGAGCGGCGCTTCGCCGGGCGGGCCCAGGGCTGGGCGCGCACCGTGCTGACGGTGACGCTCTACGGGTTGCTGCCGTTCGTCGTGTTCTTCAACATCGCGCGGCTGCACGTGAGCCTGGACCTGGCCGCGGCGCTGGGCCTGGCCATCGTGACCGCCGCCATCGTCGCCCTGGTGGCCTGGTTCGTTTCCACGCGCGTGCTGCGGGTGGCGCGGCCGACGGCGGGGTCGGTGATGGTCTCCTCGATCCAGGGCAACACCGGCTACCTCGGGCTGCCCGTGACCTTCGCCGTACTCGGCGCGGGCGCGCTGGGCAACGCGATCGCCTACGACACGATCATGTCCGCGGTCACGCTGCTGCTTGGCAGCGCCGCCATCGGCGCCGCGCTGGGCGAGCGGGCGGGCGAGGGCGGGCGGTCACGGCTGCGTTCGTTCGTGACCCGCAACCCGCCGCTGATCGCCGTCGTGCTCGGTCTGCTCGCCCCCGACGCGCTCGCCCCGCAAGCGCTCGTCGACGTCTCGCACGTGCTCGCGGTCGCGCTGGCACCGCTCGGCTTCTTCGCCCTCGGCGCGATCCTCGCCGGTGAGGCCGAGCACGGCGTCCTGGGCCTCCCGCCGCGCATGACGGCGCCGATCGGCACCGCGGTCACGCTGAAGGTCCTCGTCACTCCGCTGCTGCTCCTGGCGATCACGGCGCCGCTCGTCGACCTCCCGCGCGCCTTCCTGCTGCAGGCCGCGATGCCCGGCGGCATCAACGGCCTGGTCATCGCTCACGCCTACGGGCTCGACCTGCGTACGAGCGCCGGCGCGATCGCGTGGGGCACCGCCATCGTCGTCGTGGCGGCGACGATCGGGTCGCTGCTCTAGTCGAGGTAGGTGGCGTAGGCCTCGACCGGGTCGCGGTCGGGCGGGCGCTGCTCCTGGCGCGGCGGGCCGAGGTGCAGCAGGCCGAGCACGCGCTCGTCGTCGCCGATGCCGAGGGCGGCGCGGCCCTCCGGCGTGTGCAGGACGGCGGGCGTGCGCCAGTAGCCGGCCAGCCCGCGCGCGTGGGCGCCGAGCAGGACCAGGTAGCTGGCGATCGCCGCGGCCGCGAAGTCCTCTTCGTCGGCGACCGGGTCCTCGGGGTCGCGCCGCTGGGAGGCCACGATCAGCGTCGGCGCGCGGTCCAGCTTGCGCGCGGCCTCGGGCCCTGCCGCCTCCTTGAGCCGCGCCAGCGCCGCCGGCCCGAGCACGCGGAAGCGCCAGGGCTGGGTCAGGTGGTGGTTGGGCGCCCAGCGGGCCAGCTCGAGGAGCTCGTCCAGCGTGGCCCGGTCCACCGGCTCGGCGCCGTAGGCCTTGTGCGTGCGCCGCGTGTGGATGGCGTCGACGACGTCCATGCGGCGCTCGACGGTAGCGTCCGCCCGGTGCGCGCCCTGGTGCAGCGGGTCACGCGGGCCTCGGTCGCGATCGACGGCACGGAGGTCGCCGCGATCGGCCCCGGCCTGCTCGTGCTGCTCGGCGTCACCCACGACGACGACGAGGAGAGCGCCGATCGCCTGGCCGACAAGGTGCGCGCGCTGCGGGTCTTCGACGACGCCGAGGGGCGCATGAACGAGCCGCTGGGCGACCGCGAGGTCCTCTGCGTCAGCCAGTTCACCCTCTACGGCGACGCCCGCAAGGGCAACCGGCCCTCGTTCGTGGCCGCCGCGCGGCCGGCCCAGGCCGAGCCGCTGTACGAGCGCTTTGCCGCCCGACTGGGCGCCCAGACGGGCCGTTTCGGTGCCCGGATGGCTGTCGAATTGGTGAACGATGGGCCGGTGACACTGCTGCTCGAGGGCCGATAGGGCACAATGCCGCGCCGTGCCTCCTGAGGATCGCTTCGTCACCCGCTTTGCCGCCGAGCCCCCGCAGGAGCTCCTGCCCTACGGCCGCTGGGCCGATCGCCTGGGCGAGGAGTTCCTCGCCGCATGCCTGCGCGTCGACACCGAGGGCGTCGAGCTGGGCGACCCCGGCGAGGTCCAGTTCTACCCCGACCGCACCTGGGACGGGCGCACCTTCGTGCCCGCCACGGTGGACACCGCCGGCGGCTACCAGCTCTTCGGCTACGTCTCCTTCGTCCCCGCCGACGAGGAGGGCGACCCCAGCGACTTCGAGGCCATCGCCGACTTCACCGACGAGACCGCGGCCCGCAACCCGGACTGGAAGCTCGACCTCTGTGACGAGGTCGTGGGCATCTGGCGCGGTGAGGAGGGGCGCCAGGCAGCCATGACCCTGGTCTGGGGCACGCCGGTGGGCAGCACGCGCGGCGCCATCGTCACCGCCGAGCTGGCCGACCTGGCCGTCGACCAGTGCATCCTCATCGAGGACCGCTTCACCCTGCTCGCGCCCGACAACTACCGCAACGACACCCTCGTGGTGAAGCTGTGGAACCGCCGCGGCGAGGAGGTCGCGTCCGAGTCGCTCTACGAGGACGACGGCGAGGACGACGCGGCCGAGGACGAGTAGGTCTCCGCGACCGCGGGGATCCGGTCCGCCGCCTCGGCGTCCGTCAGCGGGTAGTGGCAGGCGGCCAGGCCGCCGCCGGTCTTGGGCTCCAGCGCCGGCGTCTCGGTCCAGCAGAGCTCCTGCGCTTTCGGGCAGCGGGTGTGGAACCGGCACGCCTTCGGCGGGTTCGTCGGGCTGGGCACGTCGCCGCCGAGGATCTGGCGGCTCTTGGAGCGCGCCTCGTGCGGGTCGGCCACCGGGACGGCGGACAGCAGCGCGCCGGTGTAGGGATGGCGCGGGTGGCTGTAGAGCGTCTCGTTGTCGGCCACCTCGACCATCGTCCCCAGGTACATCACCCCGACCCGGTCGCACATGTGGCGCACGACCGAGAGGTCGTGGGCGATGAAGACGATGGTCAGCCCGAGCTCGCGCTGCAGCTCGGAGAGCAGGTTGAGGATCTGGGCCTGGATGGAGACGTCCAGGGCCGAGACCGGCTCGTCGGCCACGATCAGCTTGGGCTTGAGCGCAAGCGCGCGGGCCACGCCGATGCGCTGGCGCTGGCCGCCGGAGAACTCGTGCGGGAAGCGGTTGTAGTGCTCGGGGTTGAGCCCGACCTGCTCCATGAGCTCCTGGACCTTCTTGCGCCGCGACTTGTCGTTGCGATCGATCGCATGGACGATGAACGGGTCGCCGATGATCGCGCCGACGGTTTTGCGCGGGTTCAGCGACGAGTACGGGTCCTGGAAGATCATCTGCATCTCGCGGCGCAGCTGCTTGAGCTTGCTGCCGCTGACGTAGCCGATCTCCTCGTCCTCGAACTTGATCGACCCGCTCGTGGGCGTGAGCAGCCGCATCAGCAGCTTGGCCGTCGTGCTCTTGCCGCAGCCGGTCTCGCCCACGATGCCGAGGGTCTCGCCCTTGCGCACGTCGAACGAGATGCCGTCCACGGCGCGCACGGCGCCGACCTTCTTCTGGAAGACGATCCCCTGGGTGATGGGGAAGTGCTTGACGAGGTCGCGGACCTCGACCAGGTTCTCGCTCACTGCAGCGGCACCTCCGCTCGGGCCTGCTCGGGCTCCTCGCCCGCGCTCAGCTTGGCCCACAGCTCGCGCCGGGTGTTGGGCGCGAGCAGGCAGGCCACGCTGTGGCCGCCATCCTCGGGCACGGGCTCGAGGTGCGGGTCGATCTTCTTGTGCTCCTCGCGCACGTAGGGGCAGCGGGGATGGAAGGCGCAGCCGCTGGGCCGGTGGATGAGGCTCGGCGGGCGCCCGGGGATGGGGATGAGCTCTTCCTCGCGCGGCCCGGTGAGCTTCGGGATGGACTCGAGCAGGCCCCAGGTGTAGGGGTGCGCCGGGCTGTCGAACAGCGTGTCGGTCTTGCCCCGCTCGACGATGCGCCCGGCGTACATGACCGCGATCTCGTCCGCGACCTCGGCCACCACGCCGAGGTCGTGGGTGATGATCACGACGCCCATCCCCAGCTCGGCCTGCAGCTTGGCGATGAGCTCGAGGATCTGCGCCTGCACGGTCACGTCGAGCGCGGTGGTGGGCTCGTCGGCGATCAGCACCTTGGGGTCGTTGGAGAGCGCCATGGCGATCATCGCACGCTGGCGCATGCCGCCCGAGAACTCGTGCGGGTAGTGGTCCAGGCGCTTGCGCGCCTCGGGGATGCCGACCAGCTCGAGCAGCTGGCCGGAGCGGTCCCACGCCGCCCCACGCGAGACGTGCTGGTGCGTCTGGATCGCCTCCACCAGCTGCGTGCCGACCTTGTAGAACGGGTGCAGCGACGACAGCGGGTCCTGGAAGATCATCGCCACCTCGTTGCCGCGCACCTCACGCAGCTGCACGTCGGAGGCGGCAATCAGGTCCTCGCCCTCGAACATCGCGGTGCCCGAGATCTTGGTCGAAGGCCCGCGGGTCAGGCCCATCACGGTCAGGCTGGTCACGCTCTTGCCCGAGCCGGACTCGCCCACGATGCCGAGCGTCTTGCCGGCCTCGACCGAGAACGAGACGCCGTCGACCGCGCGCACGAGGCCGTCCTCGGTTTCGAAGGTGACGTGCATGTCCTGGACGTCGAGGAGCGGGGTCACGTGTAGCGCACCCGTGGGTCGATGAACGCGTAGGCGATGTCCACGAGCAGGTTGAGCACGACGATGAACAAGGCGCCGAACAGCACCACACCCTCGATCGTCGGCAGGTCGGAGTTCACGATCGCGTTGTAGGACATGCGCCCGATGCCGGGGATGTTGAACACGGTCTCGGTGAGGATCGCGTTGCCCGCCAGCAGCAGGCCCAGGTCGAGCCCCAGCGCGCTCACTACCGGCGTGATCGCCGAGCGCAGCCCGTGGCGCAAGATGACCTTCCTCTCGGACAGGCCCTTGGCCCGCGCCGTGCGGATGTAGTCCTCCGACATCGTCTCGATCAGGTTGCCGCGCACCAGGCGGGCGTAGATGGCCGCGAACGCGGCGGCGAGCACCAGCCACGGCAGGATCAGCGACGTGAACCAGTGCCACGGGTTGTCGGTTATCGGCGTGTAGCTGCCCGCGCCGGGCAGGATGGGGATCTTCCCGATGTCGTCGGCGAAGAGGTAGAGCACGACCAGGCCGAGCCAGAACACCGGCGCGGAGATCGCCACCAGGGACAAGCCCATGGCGGTGCGGTCGAGCAAGGATCGTCGTCGTATCGCCGAGATGATCCCCACGGATATCCCGACGAACAGCCACACGATGCACGCTCCGATCGACAACGAGATCGTGGCCGGCAGGCGCTTGAGGATCTCGTCCAGGACGTCGGTGTCGTTCTGGAAGCTGTGCCCGAAGTCGAGCTTGGTGATCAGGTCGGAGATGTACAGCCCGTACTGCGTCGTCACGGGTTGGTCGAGCTTGTACCGGTGACGGATCTCCTCGACCAGTCGCGGGTTGGGCGAGCGGCCCGCGCGCAGCCGCGCGGGGTCGGCCCCGGACGGCAGCACGGAGAAGATCAGGAAGGTGATCGTCACCACGGCGAAGACGAGGACGACCACCCACAAAAGTCTGCGAACGATGTAGCGGCCCATGGCGTTCAGTTTTTGGTGGAGGGCCCGCCGCGCGTGGCGGCGGGCCCTGGATTCCCTTCCCTTTCGACTACTTGATCGACGTGAAGTTCAGGTCGACCGTCGCGTTGAACGAGTTGCCCACCGCCGCGACGTTCTTCGAGGCGATGTTCGGCTGCTTGTCCCAGACCCACGGCACGTTCGGGGCCAGCATGGTGATCTTCTGATCCGCCTGGGCGAACAGCTTCGCCCGCGCGTCCCGGCCCACCGTCACCTTCGCCTGGTCGAGCAGCTTGTTGACCGTCGGGTCATTCATCTGCGGCCAGTTCGAGTTGTTCTCCTGGAGGATGTTCGAGCCGTTGAACGTCGGGTCCAGGAGCGTCTGGGAGTCGAAGAAGTCCTTGAACCACCCGGTGTTCGGGCAGAACGCAACGGCCGCCTTGGGCACGTTGCAGAACTTCGTGTACATCGTCGAGTGCGGGACCTGGCGGAAGTTCACGGTGAACCCCATGTCCTGCAGCTGCGACGCAGCGACCTCGGCCGCGCGGCCGCCGACGCCGGAGTCGTCGCCGACCACGAGGATCTTGTCCTTGCCCTCGAACTTGCCGCTGGACATCCCGGCGGCCTTGAAGTACTTGGCCATGACCGTCTTGTCCCCGGTCGGGTGCTGCAGCCAGTCCGCGCCCGGGGGCGGGTTCTGGCCGCCGGCCTCATCGAAGCCGGGTAGTCCGGGCGGGATCTGGTGCTGCATGATCGGCCCGATGACCGCACCGCCGCGCGTCAGGCGCAGGGCGTTGCGGTCCATGCCGGCGATGACCGCCTTGCGGATGTTGATGTCGTTGAAGGGCGGGACCTTGAAGTTGAAGGACATGAAGCGTCCGCCGCCCGAGTCGATGAGCAGCAGCTGGTCCTTCTTCGAGGTCGCGACCTGCTTGAGGATCGCCGGCGGCGGGGTGAAGTCCCCATTGACGAGGTTCTGGCCGTCGACGATCTGGCGCGAGCCGACGTCCGGGTCCACGCCCTCCTTGACGTTGATCTTGTCGACGTAGGCGGGCCGGTAGTCGGTCTTCGGATCCCAGTTCGGGTTCCGCACGAGGGTGATGTTCTTCATCGGCTCGTAGCCGGTCAGCTTGCCCGTCTTGTCGTTCGTGATCATGTACGGGCCGGTGGAGACGATGTGGTTCCCGTAGGTGGACGGGTTCTGCTGGTCCATCGACTTCGCGTACTCCGGCGGCACCGGCGTCGACAGCGGCAGGCCGAGGGCCTCGGCCACGGCCGTCCCGGTGGACTTCGTCAGCTTGAACACGATCGTGTGGTCGTCGGGCGTGACGATGCCGCTGATCGGCTCGCCGTCGGCCTTCTTGGCCGCCTCCGGGGCACCCTCGAGGTCGCCGAAGTAAGCGGACGCGTAGCCGTTGGCGACGTTCTTGTTGAAGCCGCGCTCGATGGCGTACTTGACGTCCTTGGACGTCACCTCACGATTGACCGGGGGCCCGAACTTGATGCCGGACTTCATGTGCACCGTGACGGTCTTGCCGTCCTGGGAGACCTGGGCCGGCCCGGACGCGACGTCGGGCGACGGTATGCCCTTGTCCTGCGGCTTGTACGAGTACAGCGGCCGACAGTACGCGTACTCGATCTGGTAGCTGAACTGGTAATAGGCCGCGCCGCAGTCGATGTAGTCGACGTCGGCGTTGGCCAGGACCGTGAGCGTTCCGCCCTTCTTGGCGCCCGAAGGCGCGGCGGTCTTGGCGTTGCTGCCACTGCTGCTGCTGCTGCTGCCACCACAGGCGGCGACGAGTACGGCGGCAAGGCCGCCGGCGCACAGCACCACAAGGATCCGCAGAGCGGACCGGCGCATGAGCATTCCTTTCCTCGTTGGACGTATCAAGGGACCTCCTCCTATCTGCGAGAGCGGGGGTTCAGCGCATCCGAGAACCCGTCACCGAGCAGGTTGAACGCGAGCACGCAGATGAGCAGCGCCAGCCCCGGGAAGACCATGTACCACCAGGCAGTGTCGAACTGGCTCGAGGCGTCCTGGATCATCTTTCCCCAGCTCGACGTCGGCGGCTGGATGCCGACGCCGAGGAAGGACAGGGCAGCCTCGAACAGGATGTTCGTGGGGATGAAGATCGTCGTGTAGACGATGATCGGCGCCACGAGGTTGGGCAGGATCTCGCGGAACATGATCCGCGGGTGCGAGGACCCGAGCGAGCGCGACGCCTCGACGAACTCCTTCTCGCGCAGGGTCAGGACCTGCCCGCGGATGATCCGGGCGATGTAGACCCAGGTGGAGAAGACGATGACGAAGATCACCGTCCCCACGCCGGGCTTGATCAGGCCGCCCAGGCAGCCGTTGCCGAACGAGCACGCCGCGCCGATGCCCAGCCCGAGCAGCAGGTACGGGAAGGCGAGGATCACGTCGAAGCTGCGCGAGAGGAGGGTGTCGACCCAGCCGCGGAAGTAGCCGGCGATGATCCCGAACGTGACCCCGAGGAACATCGAGATCGCGGTGGCCACGAAGGCGACCAGCAGGGACACGCGCGCGCCGTAGACCACGCGGCTGAACACGTCGCGCCCGAGGTCGTCGACCCCGAAGTAGTAGTGCTTGGCGAAGTTCGGCCCGGTGGGGGTGCCGAACTCGTCCAGCGCCGAGGGGTTCCGCTGGTTGGGCGGGTGCGCGCCGAGGACCGAGACGATCACGGGCGCGAAGATCGCAACGAGGATCAGCAGCACGATGACGATGGCCGCGACCATGGCGACCTTGTCCGAGCGCAGCCGGCGCCAGAAGAGCTGGAACGGAGAGCGCGCAGCGATGTCGCCGCCCGCTTTGAGAGCAGCGGCAGCCTCGTCCTGTGCGATGTCGACGGTAGCCGTACTCATCGCCGCGTTTTCGGTTGTCCCTCCTCCTCGCCGAGTTTTGCGAACCGTTCTTTACCCAGCGACGCCGGGCGGAATCATTGCTCATGGCGCATTAACCTCACGTGAGCAATCAATCTGCCCCGGTAGCTCAGCTGGATAGAGCGACTCCCTCCTAAGGAGTAGGCCGCTGGTTCGAATCCAGCCCGGGGCGCTGCGTTGGGAAGCAAGGCGGGGCGCCGAGAGTACGAAACGGGGGACATCGCCGGCGGGCGGCCGCGCGAATCGCCGAGCTCCTCGCCTGACGCCGACCGCGATCAACAGCGCAGGGCGCAAACACGAAGGAAACCCCCTGCGCGCGCGTACAGTGCAGAGCGGTCGCATGGCCTCGCTTCCCCAGGCACCGGAGCTCCCCGAGGGCGTCGTCCCGCCCGCCGCGCGCCAACCGCGCTGGCCGTGGTGGCTGCCGATCCTGGCGCTGCTGGGGACGTTTGCGATCGCGACCTTCGCGCTGCTGATCGGCGTGGCGGTGACGGGCAAGACCAAGCCCACGTCGGGCGTGACCATCGCCGCCACCTACGTGCAGGATGCCGGGCTCGTCGTCTGCGCGATCCTGTTCGCGTTCATGACGCGCAGGCCGAGCGCGTGGCAGTTCGGGCTGCGCCCGACCCGACTCTGGCCCGCAGTGGGCTGGCTCTGCGTGGCCTGGCTCGCGTTCTTCACGTTCTCGGCCATCTGGTCGGTGTTCATGAACGCCGTCGGAGTCAAGCTCAACGACGACCTGCCCGAGCAGCTCGGCGTCGGCAACTCGAACGTCGCGCTCGTGTTCGTGGCCGTCCTGGTGTGTGTGATCGCGCCGATGGCCGAGGAGTTCTTCTTCCGCGGTTTCCTGTTCGGCGCTCTCCGCGGGTACCTGAAGCTGTGGCCGGCGGCCCTGATCACCGGCCTCGTGTTCGGCCTGATCCACTTCAAGCTCGAGTTCCTGGCCCCGCTGGCGGTGCTCGGCGTGGCCCTCTGCCTGCTCTACGCCCAGACCGGGTCGCTGCTGCCCTGCATCGCCCTGCACTCGCTCAACAACTCGCTCGCCTTCGGGGTCACCCAGGGCTGGACGTGGCAGATCCCGCTGCTCATGGTCGTTTCGCTGGCGATCCTCACGCTGATCCTGACGCCAATCGTGCGTAGGGCCGCCCTCGCCGTGCCGTAGGCTTTCCCGGCCGTGCGGCCCCTCGTCCTCGCCATCCTCGTCACGTTGGCCGTTCCCGCCTTCGCGCTGGCGCAGGCTCCGACGACCCCGGCCGCGCCCGCTCCGCCCCCGTCGAGCCCGCCGCCGGCGGCCCCGGTGTCGGGGCCCAGCCCGGGCAAGCTGGAGCTCCGCCTGTCCGGCACGTACCACACGCGCACCCAGCGGATCGCGTTCGTGGGCGGCGCGATCGGGATCCGGGGCGTCGTGGATCCGATCGTGGCCGGCGAGCAGGTCGAGGTCACGATCAAGCGCGGGAAGAAGACCGTGCGCGACAAGACGGTGACCGTGGGCGCCGACGGCTTCCACGTGAGCTACAAGTCGCGCAAGCGCGGGACGCTGAAGATCACCGCCCGCCACCTGGCCAGCGCGAACCAGGTCGCGATGGATTCGGCGCCGCTGACCATCGACCTCGTCCGCCCGAGCGTGCACCGTGGCGGCCGCGGCATCGTCGTCCAGTTCATGCAGGAGCGCCTGAACGCGCTGCACTACCTGGTGCCGACGAACGGGCGCTACGACGACGGCACGGGCCGCGCCGTGCTCGCCTACCGCAAGGTCAACCGCATGGCGCGGACGATGTCAGCCGGCCGCACGATCCTGCTGCGCCTGGCCGACGGCCGCGGCACCTTCCACCCGCGCAACCCGGACGCGGGCAAGCACGTGGAGGCCGACCTCTCGCGCCAGGTCATCGCCCTCATCAACCCGGGCGGGAAGGTCTTCAAGATCATCCACACCTCGTCGGGCAAGCCCTCGACCCCGACGGTGCTGGGCACGTTCCACTTCTATTCGAAGACGCCGGGGACGAACGCCAAGGGGATGCTCGACTCCAACTACTTCATCCGCGGCTACGCCATCCACGGCTATCCCGAGGTGCCGAACTACGCGGCCAGCCACGGCTGCCTGCGCATTCCCAACGCGAACGCGGCCTTCGTGTTCGGGTGGATTCGCGTCGGCGATCGGATCGACGTCTACAGGTAGGGCTTTGGGCTTTGGGCTTTGGGAACGGCCCCGGCCCTAGCCCCAACGCCCAACGCCCAACGCCCTTAACCCCAAAACGGATTGAAGACCCCGAACACGAGCTCGGGACGCCACGCAATTGCCGGCCCCAGGCGCATGCGCTGGGTGCCCGCCACCTCCTCGTAGCCGCGGCCGGCCATCGCCTTCACCGCGGCCGCGTTTGCGCCCGGGATGCCCACGCGCACGCTCTCGTCCGGGCGCTGGGCGGCGTCCAGCAGCGCGAGGCCGGCGTCGGTGTCGGCCGCGACGGTGGGGCCCGGGCCCCAGGGCGTGTGCAGGTGGTAGCCGCGGATGCGCTCGCCGTCGTCGAGCACGTACCCGCCGCTGGCCCAGGCGCCGCGCACGGGCAGGCCGCGGTCCTCGCCGGTGACGGCGCGGTCGAGGGCGAGCACGGCCTCGAGGTCGGCCGCGCGGAGCGGGCGCAGGCCGCGGCGCCCGTCCAGGCGGCGGCCGCGGCGCGAGGGCGGCACCGCCCACATGCGGTAGGCGCCGTCGGCGACGAAGCCGAGCTTCTCGTACACCGGGCGTCCCTGGGCCGTGGCCTGCAGCAGCAGCGTGCTCGCACCCTGGTCGCGCAGCCACGACACGACCGCTTCGGTCAGGCGGCTGGCGATGCCGCGCCGGCGCGAGCCCGGCTCGACGCCGAGGCCGCCGATCCACCCCGTGTCACCGAAGACGAGGCCGGCGCCGGTGCCGACGATCTGGTCGCGGCGCGCGGCCACGAAGATCGCCCCTTCGGGCGCGTCGAGGATCCACTGCCAGGTGTCGTTGCGCAGCGGCTCGCCGAAGGCCAGGGTGAGCGTCCGCACGACGTCGGCGATGTCCCGCGCGCGCGCCGGGCGGAGGTGGACGGTCGCCCTCGCGCGTTGCAGCACGCGATTAGCATACGCGGGCGATGAGCGCCCACGAGCGACTGGTGGCCGCCCTCCGCGGGCACGCGCTCGTCATCGGCGAGGTCACCCTGACCAGCGGCGCCAAGGCCCAGTACCTGATCGATGCGCGGCGGGCGATCCTGCGCCCCGAGGGGTTCACCGCCCTGTCCGAGCTCGTGGCCGACCGGGCGCGCGCGCTGGGCGCGACGGCGGTGGGCGGGCTCACGATGGGCGCCGACCCGATCGCCTGTGCGGCGCTGGCCGGCGGCGCCGACGTCAAGGCGTTCTTCGTGCGCAAGGAGGCCAAGGAACACGGGCTGGCGCGGCGCATCGAGGGGCCGCTGCTCGAGCCCGGCGACCGCTGCCTCGTGGTCGAGGACGTCGTCACCACCGGCGGCTCGACGATCAAGGCCATCGACGCCGTGCGCGAGGCCGGCCACGAGGTCTGCGGCGTGGTGGCGATCCTGGACCGCCTGGCCGGCGGGTCCGACACCATCCGCGCGGCGATCGACGGAGCGCCCTACGAGGCCCTGACCACGATCGACGACGTCTACCCCGACCGGCCGGATCGCTAGGTAGACCCTCGACGGGGCCTGACCCCTAACGGGCGCGCGTGCGCAGGGTCTCGACCAGCGCGGTCAGCTCGGGCGCGTAGCGGACCGCGCGCGTTCGCGCGCTGCGGAACGCGAGCACGGTGAACGTCCCCCGCTGCGGGCGGCGCACCGCCACCACGAGGATGTTCTGGCGCACGTGGGTCTTCAGGAACACGCCGCGCGCCTGCACGGTCGCGGTGGGGTGGCGCTCGCCCGGCACCCGGTGGGCGGGGCCGACGTGGAGGTTGCGGTAGCCCTGCAGCGCGTGCGCGGTGCGGCTGGCGTACGTGCGCAGGTCCTCCGTGCGCGCGGGCGCGGAGCGGTCGAAGGAGACCGAAACGGCCAGGGCCTTGTCGACCGAGCGCACGAGCTCGCCGCCCTGGACGCGGTGGGCGCGCCAGCCGCGCGGCACGCCGAACGAGAAGCCGTCGACGCGGTCGACCACGCGTATCCAGCCGTGGGGCAGGCGCGCGAGCGGCTCGGAGCGCTCGCCGGCGGGCGGCGGCGCCGTGGCGGTGCGGGTGGCCGTCGTGGCCGTGGTGGCCGGCGCGGTGCTCGCGGTGCTCGCGCCGCGGTCGCTCGAGCCCCCGCCGCAGCCGGCGAGCGCCACCGCCACGGCGGCCCCGGGCAGCGCGAGCGCGGAGCCCCTCACGCCACGAGCGCCGGCAGCTCGCGCAGCGTGCGGATCACCGGCACGCCGTCGAGGTCGCCCGGCAGCGTGCCGTCGCGGACCAGGAGCACGGGCTCGACGCCGGCGGCGCGGGCGCCGGTCACGTCCTCGGCCAGCGAGTTGCCGACCATGACCGCGTCGCGCGCCGGCACCCCGGCGATCGTGAGCGCATGGCGGAACGGGCCGGGGCTGGGCTTTGCCGCGCCCAGCTCGGCCGAGGTGATCGCCCCCGAGAGCAGCCGCGTCAGGCCGGTGCGGTGCAGGACCGCGTGCAGCGACACGTCCCAGTTGGAGACCACGACCCGGCGCACGCCGTCGTCGCGCAGGCGCTCGAGCGTAGGCGGCACCTCCGGGTAGGGGCGGAAGCGCAGCGCCCCCAGCAGGGCCTCGGTCACGAGGCCGAGCGGGAGCTCCCGGCCGTCCTCCGGCAGCGCGTCGCGCAGCGCCCGTGCGGACTCCCGGCGCAGGGCGAACAGCGACGCGCGATCGCGCCCCTGACGGTGGTGGGCGCGGTAGAAGGCGATCTCCTCGAGCATCGCGGACTGTGCCTCGGCCTCGGTGATGGCCAGCCCGGCGCGCTCGCGCAGCTCGGCCCGCAATCTCGGCGCGGGGGGCTCGAGCTCGATCAACGTTCCCATCGCGTCGAGGAGGACGGCTCGGACCACCCTAGAATCCTCTCTTCATGTCCCGCCGACAGCGTATGAAGCGCCGCCGCGCCAGGGGGGGACAGGGTTTCAAGATCGTCGCCTTCTCGTTCGGCATCGTCGCGGTGGTGTTGGCGATCGGCGCCCTGTCCGGCGTCGCCTACATCCTCACGATCGCTGCGGACGCGCCGGACATCAACTCGCTCAAGCCGGTGGACAAGGGCGCGGTGTCGCAGGTCTACGCGGCCGACGGGCGCAGGCTCGGGTTCATCGACTCGACCGACCTACGCACGCCGATCTCCGACAGCCAGATCCCGGTGGTGGCCAAGCGCGCCACGGTGGCGATCGAGGACCAGCGCTTCTATCACCACGGCGGGGTCGACCCCGAGGGCATCGTGCGGGCCGCCTTCCGCAACATCGGCTCGGGCAAGACACTGCAGGGCGGGTCGACGATCACGCAGCAGCTCGTGCGCAACCTGTACATCTCGCCCGAGCGCACCTTCGCGCGGAAAATCAAGGAGGCCAAGCTCGCTGAGGAGCTGGAGTCCAAGCACTCCAAGCGCTGGATCCTCGACACCTACCTGAACTCGGTCAGCTACGGCACCGTCGGCGGGCAGAGCGCGGTCGGCCTCCAAGCGGCCTCGCGCCTGTTCTTCGACAAGCCCGCACACCGGCTGACGCTGGACGAGGCGGCGCTGCTGGCCGGGCTCCCGCAGGCCCCCTCGCGCTACAACCCGTTCCTCGAGCCCAAGCTGGCGCGGGCGCGTCGCAACGACGTGCTCAACGAGATGATCAAGCAGAAGATGGTCCCGGCGACCGTGGGCGTGGAGGCGATGCAGCGCCCGCTCGGAGTCAGGCCGAACTCGTACTACACGACCAAGCGCGAGAACTACTTCTTCGACTACGTCAAGCAGGAGCTCATCGACCGCTACGGCGCCAACACCGTGCGCAAGGGCGGGCTGAAGGTCTACACGACGGTCGACCTCGACCTGCAGAAGGCCGCGCGCGAGGCGATCGCCGGCCAGCTGTACGAGAGCGGGGATCCGAGCGCCGCGATCGTGAGCATCGACCCGCGCACCGGCTACATCCGCGCGATGGCGTCCTCGGGCAAGTACGGCAAGAACAAGTTCAACTACGCCGCCCAGGGCCACCGCCAGCCCGGCTCGACGGCGAAGGTGTGGGTGCTGATGACGGCGCTGCGCAACGGCGTCAATCCCGACAGCACGACCTACCAGTCCCACCCGCTCGACCTCACCACGCCGTTCGGGCCGTGGAAGGTGCAGACCTACTCGCACAGCTATGGCGGCAACATGAACATCACCCAGGCCACACTGCAATCCGACAACACGGTCTACGCGCAGATGGACCTCGACCTCGGGCCCAAGCAGGTGCGCAAGACCGCGTACGACCTCGGCATCCGCACCCATCTCAACGCGTACCCGGCCGAGGGCCTGGGCGGCCTGAAGATCGGCGTCTCGCCGCTCGAGCAGACCAACGCCTACGCGACCATCGCCTCCGCTGGCATCCGCCACCGGCCCATCGCGATCCGCAAGGTCGTGTTCCCGGACGGCCGCACCGACAACCTGGGCAAGCCCCGTGGCGTGCGCGCGTTCAAGGACGGCACCACCTACAAGGCGACGCAGATCCTCCAGAAGAACATCCAGGAGGGCACCGGGACCGCGGCAGACGTCGGCTGCCCGGCGGGCGGCAAGACCGGCACCACCGACAGCTTCTCCGACGCCTGGTTCGTCGGCTTCACCCCCCGGCTCACCACCGGCGTCTGGGTCGGCTACCCGAACCAGCGCGTATCGATGACCAACGTGCACGGGATCGCGGTCGCCGGCGGCACCTTCCCGGCGCGGATCTGGCACGACTACATGGAGACCGCGAAGGGCTCGTACTGCGGCGACTTCCCGCAGCCGAAGACGCCGTTCAAGGCGGCCCCGTTCTTCGGCAAGTACGCGAGCACGGGCGGCAACGGCCAGGACACGTTCGACGAGAACAGCGTCACCGGCGGCGGCGGGTCGGCCCAGGGCTTCGAGACCAACGGCACCGGCGGTGGCGGCGGCGGCAGCAGCACCGGAGGCGGCGGCGGCAAGTACGACAAGCGGCTCTACGAGTCCCCGCCACAGCCGCAACCCCACGTCACCCATTAGCCCCGCCCACCGAGCGGGGTCCGCCCATCGCTCGGCGAGAATGGGCGGTGTACTAGCCTGCGGGGCGCTTTATGGCCAAGGAAGAGAAAGTCGAGCTCGAGGGCGAGGTCGTCGAAGCTCTGCCCAACGCGATGTTCCGTGTTGAGCTGGACAACGGCCACACCGTCCTCGGCCACGTCGCCGGCAAGATGCGCCGGTTCCGCATCCGCATCCTCCCGGGCGACCGGGTGCGGGTCGAGCTGTCCCCCTACGACCTCGACCGCGGGCGCATCGTCTACCGCCACAGGTAGGCGCCTGTGGACGAGGGCCCGCTCGTCCGGGCGATCCAGGCCGCGCTGACCGCGCGCGGCGGCCGCGTGGTGCGCGGGCCCGGCGACGACGCCGCCGTGGTGCGCGCCGATCCCTACGCCGTCGTCTCCATCGACGCCATGGTCGAGGGCGTCCACTTCCGCCTCGGGCCGCTCAGCCCTGCCGACGTCGGGCATCGCGCGCTGGCGGGCGCGCTCTCCGACCTCGCCGCCATGGGCGCCCGCCCCGGCGAGGCCTATATCGCCGTCGTCATTCCCGATCGCCTGAGCCAGGACGACGCCCTGGCCCTGGCCGGCGGCGCCGAGGCCCTGGCCGAGGACGCGGGCGTCGCGCTGGCCGGCGGCGACGTGACCCGCGGGAGCGAGCTCGTCGTGGCGGTCACCGTGGTGGGCTGGGCCGACGACGAGGGTGCGCTCGTGGGCCGCGACGGCGCCCGGCCCGGCGACGTCGTCGGCGTGACCGGCGCGCTGGGCGCCTCGGCCGCCGGCCTGGCGGTGCTCGAGGAGCGCGCCGCCGGCCCCGACGCGCTGGTCGACGCGTACCGGCAGCCCGTGCCGCGCTTGGAGGCCGGGCTGGCGCTGGCCCACGCCGGAGCGAGCGCGCTCATCGACCTCTCCGACGGCCTGGCCACCGACGCCCGCCACGTCGGCGAAGCCAGCGGCAGCTCCCTGGAGATCGCGCTCGAGCGCCTACCGGTGGCGCCGGGGGTGGCCGAGGTGGCACGCGCGCTCGGCACCGACGGCCCCGAGCTGGCGGCGACCGGCGGCGAGGACTACGAGCTGTGCGTGTGCGTGCCCCCCGCAGCCCGCGCCGCCGCGGAGGAGGCGGCGGGCGTGACCTGGGTCGGCGTGGTGCGTGAAGGCGTGCCCGGTGTGCACCTCACCCGCGACGGCGAGCCCGTGGCCCTCGAGGGCTTCCAGCACCGCTCGTAGGGCGGCGGCGGGGCGGTAGGGCGACTAGGTCGCGCTCTTCCCCGTGGCGATGAGCGAGCTCGCCTTCCCGCGCGGCGTGACCTTCACCAGCCGCGCCGAGACCACGATCCGCTGCGACGCCGAGTACAGCG
>Ga0105245_10000804_pt1 | contig 28531 bp, 22 predicted proteins | sample KBSM54metaG_FD_81523 | JGI IMG/M metagenome (GOLD analysis project Ga0105245, IMG submission 81523) | Miscanthus rhizosphere microbial communities from Kellogg Biological Station, Michigan, USA - KBS M5-4 metaG | ecosystem: Host-associated > Plants > Roots > Rhizosphere > Soil | place...
CACTGTCTGAAGATTGTCTGACCCGTCGTGCGCGCGCTCACGCACGGTCAAATGCTTGACAGGCTAGGAGCATGGGCTGATTCTTTCGCCTCCAAAAGGGGACCCCTAAAATTATGAATACTCGTATCAAACTCGTTTTGACTGGCAGTTCGATCGCTTTGCTCGCCCTCGCGGCCATGCAGGGCTGTAGCAGCGACAGCACGACCACGACGTCCACGGGCGGCTCGTCGAGTGGCGGTTCGTCGACCGGTGGCTCGAGCACGACCGGTGGATCCGGCGGCGCGGCGGCTGGCTCGGGCGGCGCGGCGGCAGGTTCGGGCGGCGCAGCGGCCGGCTCCGGCGGCGCGGCGGCAGGTTCGGGCGGCGCAGCGGCTGGCTCCGGCGGCGCGGCGGCTGGTTCGGGCGGTTCGGGCGGCGCAGCGGCTGGCTCCGGCGGCTCTGGCGGTGCTGACTCAGCGGCGAGCGTGATCGCGGGCATCTGCTCCACGGCCAAGACCGCATGCACCGGTGACAACCTTCAGTACGGTGGTGACTCGGCTGCTTGCGCGACCGCGCTGGCGGGCGTTCCACTCGGTGCGGCCAAGGGCGAAATGTCTGGCAACACCTTGTACTGCCGCCAGTACCACATCGGCGTGGCAGCAATGAGCGCCGATCTCGCCAAGGTTCATTGCAAACACATCCAGGTACCGAGCGCCGCTTGCTTCTGAGTTGAGCTGGGCTGAGATTCATTCGAACGGGCGCTTCACCGCGCCCGTTCGTCATTTCGGGGCCGAAATCGGCGCTTCAGTGTTATTTCGAATCCGAACTGGAGCCTTGTCCGTATTGATTCAGCGAAGGTGAGGCCTGATCGTGTCTTTGGTGTCGGCGCGTGCATTCGGATTGGCTTTGGGTTGTGCGCTTGGAATCGGGCTCGTTGGTTGCGCCGATCACGATCCGGTGATCACGCACATCGGTCAGTCTTACCCAGCGGCGCCCGATGGTGGGAACGCGATCACGGATGCGGGGAACGACAGCGGGGATGCGAGCGACGCGAACGATGCCGCCGCTCCGGTGACGTGGTGCGCGGCCTATCAAGTCATCAACTGCGTGTGTCAGCAGTGTCATCGTAACCCGCCGCTCAACGGTGCCCCGATCCCGCTCGTGACCTACGCCGATACGCAGGCGCACTTTCCGCTTTCGGTCTCGAAGAATCGCGTCTGGCAGACGATGCAAAAAGTCATCAGCACCGATTTCATGCCCTACATGGGCGATCCCACCATCAAGCCGAAAGTCCTGCCTCTGACCCCGGATCAGAAACAGCTGATGCTCGATTGGCTGGGTCAAGGCGCTCACGACGAAGGCGGCCAGGCCTGCGACATGACCTGCGATTGGGACAAAGGCCCCCCGCCCGGGCGCGAATAGCCCCGAGCCTCATTACAGAAGCGAACTTCCGTCGCGGCATCTGCCCGTGGGGCCGGCTTCGGCGGCGGACCGTGCCAACCTATGTCCGACCTGTCCGTCTTCGCGTTGACATCTGAACAGCCGAGCAGTAGAAGCTGAAGCACAGGTCGCGCAAGAAGCCCCCGAAGAGGTCGCACATCATGGACGAAAAGCCGAAAACCAAAGCGCTCGAGCTCGCCATTGCCAGTGTTCAGAAGGAGTTCGGCGACGGCGCCATCATGCGCCTCAAAGATGGCGAAAAGATCGGCGGCGAAGTCGCGGTCGTCCCGACGGGCTCGATCGGTCTCGATATCGCGGTCGGCATCGGTGGCTACCCACGCGGCCGCATCATCGAAATCTACGGCCCGGAATCCAGCGGTAAGACGACGCTCACGCTGCACGCGATCGCGAATTGTCAGCGCCAAGGCGGGGTGGCCGCGTTCATCGACGCCGAGCACGCGCTCGATATCACCTACGCCAAAAAGCTCGGCGTCAAGACGGACGAGCTCCTGATCAGCCAGCCTGATTACGGCGAGCAGGCCCTGGAAATTGCCGACATGTTGGTGCGCTCGGGCGCGGTCGACATGGTCGTCATCGACTCCGTGGCCGCGCTCGTGCCGAAGGCCGAAATCGAAGGCGACATGGGCGATTCGCACGTGGGCTTGCAGGCTCGTTTGATGAGCCAGGCGCTCCGCAAGGTGACGGGCTCGGTGTCGCGCTCGCAGTGCATCATCATGTTCACGAACCAGATCCGCATGAAGATCGGCGTGATGTTCGGCAGCCCCGAAACCACGACGGGCGGGAATGCGCTGAAATTCTACGCTTCCATGCGTCTCGACGTACGCCGCATCGGCGCCATCAAAGAGACGCTGGTGGCCGGCAAAGATCCGGTGGCCATCGGCAATCGCACCCGCGTCAAGGTCGTCAAGAACAAGCTCGCGGCGCCGTTCCGTGAGGTCGAGTTCGACATTCTTTACGGTCACGGGGTGAGCCGCTCCGGTGAGCTCATCGATCTCGCCTCTGATTTGAACATCATTCAGAAGAGCGGGGCCTGGTTTTCCATCGACGGCGAACGCATCGGTCAGGGCCGTGACAACGCGCGCACCTACCTGGAGGCGCACCCTGAGCTTTTGGAACGCGTGGAGCAGAAGTTGCTCCTCCATCACGGCATCGGTCGTGGGGGCACGCCGCCGGTCAACGCGCCGGGTTCCGAGGCCAAGCCAGCGGGAAAAGGTGAGGCGGCAGGCGCCGCCGGTCCGGGCCAACCGAACGCCGCCAAGCGCGGCAACAATGCGCCCAAGTTGAGCTGAACAACTCGAGCGCGAACACCGCCGGGGTATGTAGCCAGCAGGTGTGAGCGCTCGAAGTTTCCGACGCGCGACGAGCAGACTGCGTGAGTCCGAGCAGCCCGGATCCACGTGGCGTCTGCTCGCGCGCGTCGGTGTCTGTGAACGGTGGTGTGGGGCGATGTCGTTTCTGGGGATAACTTGTTTGGATTATTGGGATATTTGGTGGGCCCGGGCCCGCGGCCAGTTGGGGGCATTTCTGGGCACAAAACCCTGGCACCTACCCTGGAAGCTGAGGCGGTTCGCGGAGTTAGGAGCAGCCCGGAGCCCGTCGCCATTTTGCTGACCAAGTGCCGGAAATGAAAGGCTTTATTTCGTTTCCTTGACGCTGTTGATCTCTCCCCTTAGTCCCAATTTCAGGCACTCACTGCATTCGTCGCTCATGGCTCCCCAACTGCGTTTCCCCTGGCTTCCCGCTTCCGTCGCCCGCGTCGGTCGGCGCCGTGTCGCGCGCTTTTCAGTGCCGCGCATGGCGACCGCAGCCGTACGCATTCCTGACTCGCAAGCCCAGGTCCCGCTCTACTTCTTGCCGTCGGGTCCGCAGATCTTCATCCATGAAGGTGCGCGCCAACGGCTCGAGCGTCGTTTCGAGACGGCCTTCGGCGGTCCCGTGCAGCTCGGGGTGACGGACAACCGCCGGCGCATGGTCACGCAAACCCGTGCCCGCGGCCGCCTTCGGGTGCGCGTGAACATGATGTTCTTGGGGGCCGAGCCCCGCATTTTGGATGCCCTGGTGGCCTATGTCGTGCATGGCGACCGCGATGCATCGCAGGTCATCGGTGACTTCATTGCGGTCAACACCCACCAGATCCGCGCCACGCGCCGCGCGACGGTCAAGCTGCGCGCCAAGGGGCAGGTCCACGATCTGAGTGAGATCTTCACCCAACTGAACGAGACGTACTTCGGCGGAAGTATTGGCGATGTGCTCATCACCTGGGGTCGTCGGACGAGCCCGAGCGAGAAGCAGCGGCGGACCATCAAGCTCGGCAGCTACAGCGCTTCGGAACGCCTGATTCGGGTTCACCCCGTGCTGGATGCCGAATGGGTGCCGCGCTACTTCGTGGCGTACATCGTGTTCCACGAGTTGCTCCACCACGTCATGCCCGAAGTGCGGGTCGGCGGTCGCACGCTGATTCATCCGCCCGAATTCGCCAGCCGAGAGCGCGAATACCGCTTCCACGAGCGCGCGCTCGCCTGGGAGCACAAGCACATCGACCGCTTGCTGCGCGCTCGCTGAGCAGCGCTGGTCGCCCGCCCGCGGGGGTGGCAGCGGGGCGACCCGCCAGAGCGTCACGAGGCAGGGGCGAGCCTGCCGTTCGTGGACTCTCAGAACTCCATGGCCAGGCCGAGCACCCAGGTGTTCGCGCCGACGTTCAAGCGGTTCTTCGAGCCGAAGGCATCGAGCTCGCTGCCGTACCACTCGCCGAACAGGTAGCTGTTGTTCAGCCCAATGCTGTTGTCGGCGTCGCGCGCGGTTTGCTGATCGAAGAAGTCGAGAAGCAGCATGCCGCCGAGGGCGTACTGCGGGCCGTAGGAGACGCCGCGGCCGAGCACGCCATCCTGTCGTGAATTGATGCCGGCTTCGCTCGACCACCAATACGCGTAGCCGAGGCCCAGCTTGGCGTAGGGAACGAACGGGATATTGAAGTCTCGCGCCAGGAAGTCCGCGCGCAGGACGCCCACCAAGTAAAACGGCATCACCGAGAGGGCGGTGACTTCGCCGGAACGAATCTTCGGGTTCGAGGTGAGCGGTGCGAAGGCGGTAGAGCGCGTGTAACCCCAGCCCAGCCCGGGGCCGAAGCTGCCGAAATGCGGAATGCGCAATACCTGCCAATCGACTTCGACGCCGAACATGTAACGGCTGCTGTCGCCGAAGGTGTCCTTGTACGGCGTGCCGGAGACCGAGCTGTCAACGCGCGGTACGTAGCGGCCAAAACGCAGCTCGACCGCGGCATTTTGCGGCGATTCATGCGAGCCGGGCTCGCTGCGCGTGCCATAGCTCCCGAATTCATCCGTGCCTTGAGCTGCGGCCGCTCGACAGAATCCAAAAAAGCCAACAGCCAGTAACAGTCCGAGCGGTCTCATCACACGATTCACGCTGCGCGCCTCCGGCGAACAATCAAGCCAGCGCCGATCGCCAGCAACAGACAAAGAACAATCGGCTCGCGCTTGTTGGAGAAGCTGCAGAAGCCGCCTCCCGCGGTGCCGCCCGCCGCGCGATAGGCTTTGTAAAATCCGGTCACTGGCTCTGGGATCTGGCACGCACTGCCTGAGAGCAGGCCCGCGTTGCCGTACGCGTCGGTCGTCGAGACTGCGACGCGATAGGCCGTGAAGTTGGTGAGGCCGGTCGCGTTTCCGCGTTCGGACATCGCGGCGGCGGAGCCGCAGTGGATGGCTTCTTTCCCGGGCAATGTTCCGGCGGCGAGCGCGGCGGGCACCGGATCGCAGTTCAGGTCGGTTGAACCGGCGTCCGCGCCATCGATGGCGTTGCTGGGCACACAATAGAAGTTATAGCCGGTGGGCGGATCAGCCGGGGTGCCGCTGCCGTATTTGAAATTCACGATGAGCAGGCCATCGCCCACGCTCGTCGATATCTGATCGGGTGGGCTAGGCGCATACATCTTGTATGTCGCTGACCACGAGGCAACGCTCGAGACTTTGGTTTGGGTGTTGGGGCCCACGAGGAGAAAAAAGACTCCAACGCTGGCAGCTGCGGTCGAGGAAACATTCGACGGGTTACAGGCCTCGTCCGATGTCCCCGAGATCAAATTGTACCCCGGAGGAGTCGTGATGCCGGTGCAGGTCGTTGTGTCGGTCGTCCCTCCCGTGCCGCTCGTGCCGCCGGTATCGGTGCCTGCCGTCCCACCCGTGCTGCTGCCGCTCGTGCCGCCGGTATCGGTGCCTGCCGTTCCGCTCGTGCCCGCGGTGCCACCGCTGCCGCCCGTTCCGGTCGTGGTGCAGTTGCCTGTAGCGAGCACGGTCTTGCCGTACAGAATGTCTCGCACATGGATCTGCATGTTGACCGTGTTGGACGTCGGAACGGTTTGACCTACCAACCAACAGGAAACGGATGCCGTAGTGGTTTGCCCCCGGCTGGTGTCGGTATCACATCCGGTGCCCGCCCAGGCCTGCAGCGTGTTTCCTGCGTAACTACCACCCAGGTTCACGCTGAAGCTGATGACATCGTCCACTTCGCAGTCGTTGTGGGTGATGAAGGTGTTGTTCAAGTTGCCGGCACGACCCGGCGACGGCTCGATGTGCGTCGGGCTAGCCGGCATCGTAACCGTTGCAGTGGACGCATCCGCACCCGCTCTCGCCGCGAGGGAGAGCGTGAGCGCGGTGGCGAGGAGGGCGAGGACTCGGCGGAGGGTCGACATGTTCAACGGGAGGACCTTTGAGCACATGGCGTGCCACGCTGCAATTCCCCGTAATATTGCGGAGGAAAAGCCGGTCGTGTGCTCGAGAATTCGCCAAGCTGTCTGAACCGGTCCGGCTCGTGTCAAACTGACAAAGATGCGCAACGGCGGCTCGGTGTTCGGCGGGCGGTTTCGCGTCGCGACAGGCGGCGCGGCCGAGCCCGGAGCGCTGCTCCCTGCCGACGACCTGAGCGCCGGAGGGCGCGTTTGGCTGGTATTGGTGGCGCTTTCGGCACAGGCCGAGGAAACGCGCGCGGCGCTCGAGCGAGAGCGTCGCTTCGCGGTCGGTATCAGCGGTTTGGGGCGGGTATTGGCTGCTGGGCGCGACGGCGAACTGTCGTTTTTTGCGTGCGCTGCTGGAAGCGACGTCAGGCCGTTGCCTGGCGAGCCGTGGCCGCCCGCGCGCGTTGCCGCATTGGCCGAGCGTCTCGCTCGCGCGCTCGCACCGCTTCACGATCAGGGGATTGCACACGGCTGCTTGCGACCGGAATTCGTCGTCGAAGCCGGTGATGATGCGCTGCTCGGCTTCGGCATTGCGTCGGTGGTGACCGCGTTCGGCGTTCCGGGCGAGGCGAGTCAGCTCGTGCCACCGACGTATCGCGCGCCGGAGTTGCGACGCGCCCTGCTGGCGCCCACCCCGGCGAGCGATGTGTACGCGCTCGGCGCGCTGCTCCACGAGCTCGCTTTCGGCGGCGAAACGAGCGAAGCGCCTGCCGCGCAGGTCATCGCGAACGCACAATTCGCGGCTTGCCTCGCCCTCGCCCGCGCGCCCGAGGCTCGCGAGCGGCCGCGTGATTTGCGGCTTTGGGCTCGAGAGCTCACTCGCCTTTCGTTGCTCGAGCCGCCGTCGGTGCGAGCGGCGTTGCCGAACGAGGTCGCGCCCACCCACGTCGTCGCCGCGCCCGATGCGCCCGGCGCCGTCGTTCCCGCGGCGCCTCTGCCCGACGCTGCGCCTCGAGCTCCCGCGCCGCTCGAGGCAGCGCCGTTGCCTTCCGAGCGCGCGTCGGCCTCGATGCCCAGCGCTGCGCCGCCGAGCGCGTCCTTCGCGCCGCCCTCGACCGTTTCGGGGCAAGGCGCTTCGATTCTGGCATTAGTCGCGGTATTTGCCGGATTTTTGCTGATGATCGGCGGCGTCGGTGCGGCGCTCATCTATGCCGCGCATCATCATCCGGCGAGCGTCGCGGCGAAGTCGCGCCACTTGCCGGCGGGTGTCGTGGGGCCACACGTGCCGCACGTGGCGAGCCCGCCACCGGTCGCCGGCTCGCCCTCATCGGCTTCGGAGTCGGACAGCGCGGTGCCGAGTGCGCCCGCTCCGGAACCGCGCGCGCCGGCGCCGTTGCTGCCGCCTGGTGTGGGCCCGAGCGTGTATCCCGAAGAAGCACGCGCGGCCTTGCCGATCACCGGTAACGAGCCGATTTGGGGCACGCGGAACGCACCGCTGACGCTCATCGTGTTCGGGGATTTGCAATGCCCCTACACACGCCGAACCTGGCGTGCGCTCGAGGTGGTGAAGGCCAATTTCGGCGATGATCTGCGGCTCGTATTTCGGCATCGCCCGCTGCGCGATCATCCGTATGCCCTCGACGCGGCTCGCGTGCTCGCCGGGCTGCAAGCGCGGCGCGGCCCCGCGGCGTTCTTCGCGGTACTGCACCGCATTGCGCGGGACGAGACCGAGCTCACCGAGCAAAGCCTCACGGCGCACGTGCTCGCGAGTGGCTATGCCGATTCGCTCGCCGAATTGTCTGCGAAGGGCAGCGCCGCAGTCAGCGGCGATCTCGCGTTGGCTGGGCAATTTGCACTCAAAAGCACGCCCATCTCGTTTCTCAATGGGCAGCGCATCGAAGGCGAACACTCGGCGGCCGAGTTCGGGCGTTGGCTCCGCGACGAACGCCGCTCGGCGACCTGGGCGTTGGCCTCCGGTGCGACGCCGTCGGCCTGGTACGGCACGCGCACCAAGGCGAACTTGATCGGCGTCGGTGACGAAGGCTCGACGCGCACTTGTGTCCCGCTACTCGGCTCGCCAGTGCGAGGCCCTGCCGACGCGTTCGTCACGATGGTCGAGTTTTCGGATTTCGAGTGTCCGTTCTGCAAGCAGGTCGAACCGACGATCGAGAGCTTGCTCGCGCGCTATCCTCACGCGCTGCGCTTGGTGTGGAAGGACTACCCGCTCCCGCAACACCCACGCGCGCACCTGCTGGCGAATTTCATCGCAGCGGCGCGCAGCGCGGGCTCGGATGTCGGTTTTTGGGCGCTGCATGACGCGGTCTTTGCGTCCGATGGCGAGCTCGACGACAACGCGCTCTCCGCGCTCGCTGGCAAAAATGGGCTCGACGGCGTCGCGCTACTCAGCGCGGCCAGCGCGCGCGCGCACGAGTCCGCGATCCGCGCGGACGTGGCACTCGGTGAGCGGTTGGGCGTGAATGGAACGCCCACGTTCTTTTTGAACGGCCGGCGCGTGGCCGGCGCGATGCCGCCTGCCGAGTTCGACGCATTGATCCGCTCCGAGCTCGCGACGGCGGAGCGGCTCGTCGCTCACGGCATCAAGCGCGATCGACTCTATTCGCTGGTGTGCGACGGGCGCTGAGCGCCGTCGCCCGAGCGACTCGGCAGTATCAAAGCCGGACTTCGACGTGGCTTTGACGGCGCAAGCCATCGAGCCAAATGCGGCGCGCCTGCGCCATCTTGTCCATGTACACGCGGTCACCGAGTTCGCGGCGCGCGTCATCGAACGAGGGCAATTGAGTCGCGTCGCGCGAGGCAACGCGCACGATCACGTAGTCGTCGTCGAGCCGGATTGCGGGCGATGATTCACCCGCGTTGAGCCCGATGGCGATGCGAGCAATGCCGGGCGGCAAATCCGCGAGCTTGTCCTGAGGGAGCAAACCGCCGCTATCGCGCGTGCTGCGATCTTGCGAAAAAGTGCGGGCCAACGTGGCGAAATCCTGCAGGTGCGCGGCGTCAGCGACGCGCTCGGCGAGCGCGCGGCCCGAGCCATCGGCGCCCGCGGGAATGCGGATATAGGCGACGCGCAGCGCGAGGCGTTGGCGCTCTTCGAGCACGAGCTTCTTGTACGCCGCCTTCAAGTCTTCATCCGTCACGCGGATGCGGCCCTGCAGGCGCACGTTGATGAGCTTGGCTTGCAGCAGCTGGCGCCGCAGCTCCTCGCGATATTGCTGCTCGCTGATGCCCGTGCGCGCGGCCTCCGCGAACAGCTTCTGGGGCGTGAGCTGGTTTTGATTGGCGACGCGATTCACCGCCTCGTCGATCTCTTTGCTGGTGATGGTGATCTTGGCTTGGATCGCGGCGCGCTCTTCCAGCTCTTCGTCCACGATCTTCTCGAGCACGCCTTTGTAGACTTGCGAGATGGCGGCGTTGCGCTGCGCGCCCGGCGGCACGCCTTGCGTGACCTGCACCATGAACGGCTGCGAGCGCGTCTTCAGATCGCTCAGCAAAATGGCGCGATCGCCGATCACCGCGACCACGCGTTCGACCACCGTGGCGCGTGCTTCGTGAGCCCAAGGGGCGAGTAAACCCAAGCCGAGGAGCGCAATCAGAGCCGAGCGAGCTTTGGACCGGTGGCGGAGCGACACGCGGGCGTTTTAGCACCGGCCATCGACAAAGGGTCCATCGTCGGTTCGGGGCAGATGACTTTGCCGGGCAGTCGCCCGCACCGAAGGCCGAGCACCTCCTTGACTCGGCGGCCCGAACCGCGAAAAGTAGCTGCCATGGGGCCTTTCTTTTGGGTTTTGGGTTTTGGGTTAATGCCGGCGGTGAGTGCAGTGGGGGCAACGGGTCCGGCACCGGCCACTCCGCCAGCGCCGAGCGCGGCGGTTCTAGCGCCCCCGCCAGCGGCTCCAAGCCCCACGCCACCCGCCCCTCCGGCTCCGCCCGCCGGCGCGGCGCCGCCCGCCCCGAATGCCGCGCCGAGTGCAGCGCTTCCGCCGCCTCCGCCGGCTCCGACTCCAGCAGCAGCCGCCGCGCCCCCTCCCCCGCCCCCGCCGGCTGGGCCTCCGCCGGGAGCGGTGGCGTACGGTCCGGAGTATCCGCCGCCCTACTACTACGGGCGCTTGAAAGTGCGCTTTCCCGATCACGCAGCGGTGAGCACTTCTCCATTCTTGGACATGACCATTGCCAGTGTCAGCTGGGAGAACCGCATCGAGCAGTTCCTGAACGTGGGCGCGCAGTTCGGCGCGTATTTGGGCGAGCGCGTGCGCGTGACGGCGAGGGTCGCATTGCCGACCAGCTCGCTCAGCGATCAGTTCTCGCACTCGGCGTACGAAGACGGCAACACGATCATCGAGAAGTCGAAGGCGGCGTCGCTGTTTTACGGAGCGACGCTCGGCATCGTCGCGGTCGGCAATCAGACGTTCGTGCTCGCGCCGGGCATCGCTTTCATGCGCACCGACGTCTCGGACTACGGCTCGACGCTCGGCCTGTCATTGCCCTTCGAATGGGTGACGGGCGAAGGCTTGCGCGTCGGCGTGGAGCTCGATTTGGGGCGCGGCTTCGGCGGCAAATACCGGGAGCTCTGCACGAACAACGCCTACAGCAGCCCGTGCACGTTCGGCGAGCGGACGAAAGATCGCGAGAGCGGTAGCGCGCTCTGGCTGCAATTCGTGCTCGGTTTTGGCTTCAATCACCCCGCGGCGTTGGCGCCCGATCCCGCGACTCGGGAATCGTCGCCGCCCGTCTATCGGGCCCCGCCGCAGTACGGCTACTAATTCCGACGATGGGCGTCGCACTAGCGCTGCATGTGCGCGGCGTCGGCGGTGGTCACGAAGAAATTGCGTGGCCAGTGCCGATAGTAGCTCGCATGGAGCACGGGGCTGCCGTCATCCGGGTCGACTTCATCGCTCAGCTTGCCGATCACGCGCAAGAGTGAGCCCGGCCCGACGCTGTGCGCGCCGATGTCGTCTTCGCTCGCGAGCTTGATGGTCGCGTGGACGACGGCGTGTTCGTGCTCACTCACGGTCACGCGGCAGGTGTCTTCGTCGAAATCGTCGCACAAGTTGCGCTCGCTCAGGGTGCGCATGCTGAGCGTGACGTAGGCGCCGCCGTCTTTGGATTGCGAACGAGATTTGACGATCCCGAAGAGGCTCACCTGCGCCTTCTTCCAATCGTCTTTGTCGCGCTCGGCCATCACGGGATCGTATTCGCGCGTGCCTTCGGCAGCGGCTTGCTCGGCGCTCAGCGGTTGGTAGGCGCGACTGAAGCCGTATTGCCCGGCAGAGTGGCAACCCAAGAGGATGAACGAGAGAGCCCAATAGCGGCGGAACATGGACCCGTTCGACTATCACGGAGTGACTTCGAAAGCACCTCGAGCGCGCGCCCCCCGCGAGGCCGCGCGAACGGGAGAAATCCCAAAATCAGCCGTTAAATGGCCGTGTTCAAGCGCGGCTCGGGGCGTGACTCGTGCGGGCCGTGAGAGTTCGCCGCAGGACACGCAAGCCGAGTTCGAGGCCGAGCAATGCGAGGGCCAAGAAGCCGAGTTCCGGCGAGGCGTCGACGCTGCCGGTCTTGCCTGCGCCGCGCGCGAAGGCGGCTGGGTCTTGCGGCTTTTGCGGCGGAGTCGTGATTTCTGCGGCGTCCAAAATCGCGACGCGTTCTTCGTGTGCGTCGTCGATACGGAGTGAGTAACGGCCGGCGAGCTCGGGTACGGCCGATTTTTGGGCTGCACCGAAGGCAGATCCGCGCTCGCGGACACCCACTGCGCCCGAAGGCCCATCGATCGCGACGTTGCTGCTACTCGGAAAGAGCCACTCGGTGCCGGCGATGCTCTGCGCGGCGCCGCGCCGGTTGCGAGCCTCGTTGACCAGCGCGTCGAGCAAGGTGAGGAAGGTGGGGCGCAGCGGGAAATTGCTTTGTTCGACCGAGGCGGGGAGCGCGACGGTAAACAGCAAGCCGCGACCGAGGCTGCGTTCGGTGAGGAAGGGCTCGCCGTCACTGAACTTGACGCGCACGCGTGCGCCCAGGAGATCGGAGGTGGCCAAGCCCGCGCGGCCGTGGAGGCCCAAATCACCGAGGTTCAACGCTTCGGGGCCGAGCCAGCCGAGCGAGGCTTCGTCCAGGCCGAGGCCTGTTTTGGCTTCCCAATGCAACGCGCCGCGCACGAACGGTTCGAGTGTGGCGCCGAGCGGAGCGCGCTCGATGCGCGGGCCGAGGAACGCCGCGGCCACGCCGCCTTGTTCCACGAACGTGATGAGCGCGCTGCGTGCTTCGGGAGTGATGCCGTTCGGATCATCGAGGACGGCGAGCGCGTTGCCTTGGTACTCGTGTGGATCGTCGGGCAAGAGCGCGACGGGGTGCAGCACCGCATTGCTGTCGAGCGCGGCGAGGCCTTGTTCCAAAATCGGCGGACCGCCCGTTTCGGCGCTGCTCGTTGCTGTGTCCGCCACCACGAGCAGGCCGAGCGCGGCCGACTCCGCGGAGACCGGCGCGCGATCGTCGGCGGCGAGTGAGTCCGCTCCGGTGAGTTCGAGTTCGGGGTGAGTGAGTTTGGGATCGGCGTCGATCCCGAGATCTTGCACGCCCGCGCGGCTCGCGAGCGGTACCGAGGGCGCGCCTTTGTCGCCGCCCACGAGCTGCAAGGAGCGGCGGTGTGCGGCTTCCGCCGAGGTGCAGGCGATGCGCGCATCGATGCGCCGGCCGTGGCGCTCGGCGCTGCAAATGGCGCAATTTCCAAGCGGTTCCGTGAGCTCGGGGACGGGCGCCCAGAGTGGCGGATCGCCTTCGGGCAGCGCGCCGTCTGCCAGATCGCTGAGCAGCACGACGCGTTTGTCGTGATGGGCGAGGCCCGCGAGGCTGGTGCGGCCGAGCGCGACGGCAGGGCCGAGATCGGTCGCGCGATCGCTCTCGTGCACGGCGGCGAGTGCGCTGCGCGCGGCCTGTAGATCGGTGGTGGCGGCGAGTGCCAAGCGCGCGGGTTTGCCCGCGAGCACGATGGCAATCGCGTCACCCTCGCGCGCGGAGGCCAAGAGTTCACGGGCGGCCCGCAGCGAGCGCGCGAAGCGAGTGCCGTTCGCGCCGCTCGCGCGCATGCTGTGCGAGTCATCGATGACGAGCGCGAAGGCGACGGACGCGCCCGCGTTGCGACCGAGCGACAAGCGCGAACAGCGCACGAAGGGCGTCGCGCCGATGACCGCCAAACACAAGATGGCCAAGGCGCGGATGGTGAGCAGCAGGCGATCTTCGAGGCGCGATCGTTCGCGCGCGACGGAGCGCGTGGGCGGCACCAAGGCGGCCGGCGGAAACGGGCGCTCACGCACGCGACCGCGGCGCAGTAAATGCGCGGCAATCGGCACGGCGATGAATAAACCCACGCCGAGCGCGGCAGCGACGAGGAAGCTCACGAGCGGCCTCCGGCGAGGGCATCGAGCACTTGGCGCACGGCGCCCACGGCGTCGTCCGTGCTGGTGGCGCGGACGAGCGAACCTTGGCGAGCCAAGAGTTGCGCCGACCACAGCTGGGCTCGCTCTTCCAATGCGGCGAGGTAGGCCGCGCGGGCCGCGTTGCCGTCGGTTTCGACGCGTGCCTCGCCTTCGAGTGCGCGGAGATGCACCGGACCCACGAACGGAAATTCGGCTTCGACCGGATCGAGCACGCGCACCACGACCAGTGATTTCCCACGCACCGCGAGGGAGCTGATGGAATCCAGCGCGCCGCTCGGCAGATCCAACAGATCGCTGAAGACCACGACGCTCGCTCCGCGACCTGCACGGCGTTCGACGCGGGCGACGGCGCGCTCCAGCGCTGCGCGATCGCTTTGCAAATCTGCGCTGGGCTCGGCGGTTTCGAGCGCACCGACGATGCGCTCGAACGCCTCGCGGCCGCCACTCGTCGAGAGATCGGCCGTGCGCCCGCCTCCCAGCCAATCCAACGAAACGCGGTCCCCCGCGGTGATGGCGACCTTGGCTAGGGCGGCCGCGAGCAGCGCGGCGTAGGCGTATTTGGCTGCGGGCGCGTTTTCTCCGCGAAAGCTCATGGACGCGGTCGCATCCACCAGCAGGCACAGCGTGCGATCGGTTTCGGTTTCGAATTCGCGCACCAAGAGCTCACCGTGGCGCAAGAGCGCGTGGCGATCGATGAAGCGCAAATCATCACCTGGGACGTAGCTACGCTGGCCGCCGAACTCGATGCCGGCGCCGCGGCGGCGGCTGCGATGGGACCCCGCGTACACGCCGTCGGCCACGCTCTTGGCGTGCAGGCGGAGCGGCGCGAGCTTGCCCCAATCGAACGCTTGGCGGAGGGTCGTCAATTGCCTCCGCGCGCGCACGCGGCCAAGATTTTCGGGCTGAGCTCGACCGGATCGAGCACGGCTTGTTTGTCGCGCTTGCGCCACTCGGTGCAGGCGAGGCTCGCGAGGCCCGTCGCGTCCAAGGCGACGTAAGCCTCGAGCAGCTGACGATTGACGAGGGCCTGCTCTGGCTCGGTGAGGGCGCCCGAAGCGAGGAAGCGATTGCCGCGGCTGGCGGCATCGACGTAACGGCCGCCTTTGACGTCTGCGATCAACACCGGGATTTCCTGGGCGATTCGGTGCTGTGCGTCGCGCACGCTGCCGGAAGCCTCCGAGCAGGTGCTACCGGCAGACTGCTGCGCGGCCTTCTTCCCGAGGTCGCTCAAAGGCAAATCGGTGAGGGGCACGAGCACGACGTCGTTCGGTTCGATCTTGCGGCCGTTGAAGCCGTTGTAGCGGTCGAGCACCCAGGCCTTGTTCATGTCGCCGTAATATTTGAAGGCGATCGTGACCAGCGTCTCGTTGCTGGCCGAGACCAGCACGCGCAAATTGTAGGGGACGATGATCTCGGCGCCTTCTTCGGGTGTGAGCCACGGGCTCGAACCGTTGGCGATCGAGAGCACGTCCGAGCGGTTGGCGGCGCCGAGCAACTCGGCCGAGAGCGCATCCCACGTGTCACCGTGTTTGATGGTGCGGTGGCCGACCGCGGGCACTTCGAGGCGCATGCCTTTGACGATCGGCGAGCCGCCCTCGATGCCGAGCAGGTTCGCATCGACCAAGAATTTTTCGTATTGGATTTTGCCGTAATATTTTTCGGCGATCGACGCCAACGTGTCACCTTGGACGACGACGTGAGTGAAGGCTTCTGCGCGCTCGGGCGCGGCGCCGAGGGCCAAGCCGCAGCCGATGGCAAACAGCAGACGAAAGCGAGAACACGGGAGCATGGGCCGCGCGAGCTTACCCGATTTATGCGCGAAAGCAGCTATAGCGTGCGAAGCGGATCGGCGTCGGTGCGTGCGATACTGACCTGGATTTCGGCGTGGCTGAGCGCGCTGATGCGCGCGCTCAATTCGTGCAGGAAACCGCGCTCGGTGTGGGTGTGCTCGGATAAGATCACGCTTGCGCCCGCGCGCACTTTGGCCAAAACGTCGTGGTGGCGCATTTCTCCGGTCACGAATAGATCGACGCCGCGCACGCTTTCGAACAAGCTGCCGCCCGCACCGGCGCACAGCGCGACCCGACGAATGGGCGTGCCGCTTCCCGCCTTTGCGCTGGCTGCGACGCGCAACGTGCTGACGCCGAGGTGCGGTTTCAAGCGGGCGACGATGTCAGTCAGCGAGCAGGCTTCGTCCAGTTCGAGCAGGCGGCCCGCGCCGCGCTCGGCATCGGGTTTCGCAGCCAACGGATAGACGTCCCAAGCGGGCTCTTCGTAGGGGTGACGGGCCGCGATCACGCGCGCGATGGCGGGCAGTGAGCGTGCCGTGCACAGCATCTCCAGCCGGGTTTCGGCGACGGTTTCGAGTTTGCCGGATACGCCGATGGCGGGCTGCGCCGAGCCGTTGCCGAAGAAGGAGCCGTGGCCTTCGAGCGTGTACGCGCACTCGCTATAGTTGCCGATCACGCCAGCGCCGGCTTCCGTGGCGAGCGCGTGCCGCAACTCGGCGACATTTTCGCGCGGAACGAACACGACGAGTTTGAAGTTGGGTTCGCCCTTTTGGACATGCGGCGTGAGCGGCGACAGTTTGCCGGCTCCGATCCCGCGCGCGAGCCAATCGTTCACGCCAGAGGTCGTCGCGTCGAGCGCGGTGTGCGGCGAGTAGACGGGCAAACTCGCTTCGAGCGCGCGCACGATCACGCGCTCTTCCGGGGCCGAGGCGCGGAGGCGTTTGAGCGCTCGGAATAACGGTGGATGGTAGGCGACGAGCAGATCGGCCCGCGCCGTGAGCGCTTCATCGAGGACGCTTTCGCTGAGATCGATGGTCAAAAACACGCGCGACACGGGGCGTTTCAGCGCGCCTTCGGGCTCGACCAAGAGGCCCACGTTGTCCCACTCTTCGGCCAAGTTCAGCGGCGCAATGGTTTCGAGCAAGGCCAGCACTTCTTCGAGCGTGCGTGTCATGGGCGCGCAGCATAGCGCGAGTTCCGAGGCCCGGGTTCCCGCTTCCGCATTACACTGAGCCGGACGCATGCGTTCTTCGAACTTCGTCTGGCTCGCTCCCGTTTTCTGTTTGTTCGTCGGGTGCATTGCCGGTAGCCCAGGCGCAGCACCGGCTGCGGCGAGCGCTCCCCCGAGCCCGGGCGCAGCACCGGAACCGATTGTCCACGGCACTGCGTTCGCGTGGCCCGAGGGGGCGCGAGCGGCCGTGTCGCTCACTTATGACGACGCGCTGCAGAGCCAGCTCGACCATGCCCTGCCCGCGCTGAAAAAGCATGCCCTGCCGGCGACGTTTTTCTTGAGTGGTGCGAGTGGCTTGATCGAAACGCGTGCCGACACTTACCGCGAGCTCGCTGCGGGCAACATCGAGCTCGGCTCGCACACCATCAATCACCCGTGCGACAAGGCCCAGGGATGGGTGAAGCCGGGCTTCGGTTTGCAGGACTACGATCTTGCGCGCATGCACGCGGAGCTCGAGCAAAACGTGGCAGAGCTGCGTGATCTGGGTCAGAAAGAGCCGTTTTCCTTCGCGTATCCGTGCGGCGCGACGTGGCTCGGTGAGAAGCACGAGAGCTACGTGCCGCTCGTTCACGCGGCTTTCGTGGCGGGCCGTACGGTGGTTTCACGTGTCTTCGACGCCACGCTCGATCAATTGGTGGTCGTGCCGAGCGTGATGGGCAACGCCAGCGGGACCGAACTCACCGCGTGGGTCGAGCGCGCGGTCGCTTCCGGAGGTTGGGTGGTGTTCACGTTCCACGGTGTGGAGGGGGACTACCTGCCGGTTGCCGAGGACGCACACGAGGCCCTGCTCAGTTACTTGGAACAGCACAAGAGCAGCGTTTGGACCGAGCGCTTCGGCACCGTCGCGAGCTACGCGAAGGCACACGGCGCAAAGTAACGCTCATCGCGCTTTGCGAGAGCGCGAAGGCGGGCAACGAGAGCACGAAGTTTCAATCGCCCACGGTGACGGGGCCTTCGCTTTCGGCGAGCGCGCGGTGGCGCTGTTCGAGGTCGAGCGTGACCGGCCCCGTTTGGCCACGACCGATCGGGCGATCATCCAGGCTGCGCACGCCGACCACGCCTGCTCCCGAGCCAGTGAGAAACACTTCGTCCGCGTCGAGCAGCTCGCGACGGCCAAGTGAGCGTTCTGCGACGGTGAAACCGAGCTGCGCGCCGATCTCCAGGATGGCGCCGCGGTTGATGCCTTCCAGGCAGCCGTCGAGTGTTGGAGGCGTGAACAGTGCGCGCTCTTTGACCACGAACACGTTGGCGACGGCCGCTTCCGCAACGCGGCCGCTTTGATTGAGGAACAAAGCTTCGTCCGCGCCGCGCTGGCGAGCCTCTTGCTTGGCGAGCGCCGAGCCCAGGTAGTTCAGGCTTTTGACGGCCACGTCTTGCACGTCCGGTGTGGGGCGGCGCGAGCTGGCGGTGAGCATCGATAAACCGCGCGCGCGCTGCTCCGCCGTAAAGAGGCTGATTTCCGCGGCAATGCACAGCACCGTCGGTTTCTTGCAGGTCGTCGGATCGACGCCGAGCGGCCCTTCACCGCGCGTCACCACCAGCCGCACGTAGGACTCGCGGAGGCCGAGCGCTGTGACGGCTTCTTCTACGATGCGCGTAAACTCAGCGCGCGTGAACGGCAGCTCCAAACCGAGCACGCGGGCGCTCAGTTCGAGCCGGGCGAGGTGGCGATGCAGGCGGAAGATGCGTCCAGCTCGGATACGGATGCCCTCGAAGATCCCATCGCCATACAGGAGCCCATGATCCAGCACGGAGATCTTTGCTTCAGAATCTTTGACCAACTGCCCGTCGATCGACACGACCTTGTTCATGTTCCTCCAAACTCACTGACTGCTTTCCGAAAACTAGGCACGCGTGGCGTCTCCCAAATGAGTGGCGACGCGCGCTGCCACTTCGCAGGTGCTCTCGATGGCCAACTTGCGATTGGCGCCCACGAGCCGCACTGCGGGGCCCGCGCACGTCACGCACCCGAGTAGTTCGCCATGCACCAAAATCGGCGCGGCGATCACGGTCATGCCCGACAGCCACTCTTCGTCGTTCACATCGTAGCCGCGGCTTTTGGCGCGTTTCACGGCTTCGGCCGACACGCGCTTTGCCCCTTTTCGATCGGCCAAGACGCCGGGGGCAAAGGCCAAATACAAGCGACCACTGGCCGTCACGTCCACCGGTACTTCCGCGCCGACGTTGGGCGCGACGCGCAGTAAGCCGGTGCCCTCGACCTTGGACAACACGACGAGCTTGCCGCCGCGCGCCTTGACCAAGAAGAACGTTTCACCCAAAGCGGCCGCCGCAGCCTCGAGCTCACGCTGAGCCACGCGCACCAAGGGATCGACCGAAAGCGCGCCGAGCCCGAGCCGCACGAGGCCCATGCCGAGGGCGTAGCGACCATCGGCATGTTGCTCGACGAGTGCCGGCTCGAGCAATGAAGCCAGCAAGCGATGGGTCGTCGGCTTCGGGATCGAGAGCGAGCGCGCGATCTCCGCGAGGCTGAGGGGCGCGCGGGCTTTTTCGAGCACCGTGAGCACGCGCAGGGCTTTGTCGACCGTTCCTGACCGTTCCATTATTCGGAATGCCGTTCCATTATAAATTTAGCAAAAAAAACCGGCCGCGCCAGGAAAGGGCGCGACCGGCTATTTTCGTGCTGCTTTCGGAGCTACGCCTTGCGAGTCTTTTCCGGGTCGCTCCAGCGCGTGCCGGGCGCGAGCAGGCGACTCGCGTCGCCCGGGCCCCAGCTGTTCTTCTCGTATTCGTAGATGGGCGAGGCGTTGCCGAGGATCGGCTCGACGATCTTCCAGGCCGCGATCACGCCGTCTTCGCGGGCGAACAGATTGGCGTCGCCCTTCATGGCATCGCCGATCAGCCGTTCGTAGGCGCCCATCTCGGTCGCGGTTTGGTTCGACAGGTAGAGCTCCACGTTGTCGCCCGACATGGCTTCGCCTGGGTGCTTGGCGCGCGCGCCGATGGCGATCGCGAACTCCGGTCCGAGCCGAAAGCGCACGTAATTCGAGCGGTCAGCGAGGGGCTCTTTGAATACCTGGTGCGGCGGGCGATGAAACTCGACCAGCACTTCGGTCGCGGTCACCGGCAAATTCTTGCCGGTGCGCACGTAGAACGGCACGCCTTGCCAACGCCACGAGTCGATGTGCAGGCGCAGCGCGGCGAAGGTTTCCACCGTGGAATCCTTGGCCACGCCCTCTTCGTCGCGATAGCCGCGAAATTGGCCGCGCACGATGTAATCCGGTGACAGCGGGCGGATGGCTTTGAAGATCTTGGTCTTCTCGTCCCGCAACGCTTCGCGGTCACCGGCGGGTGGCGGTTCCATGGCCAGGAACGCGACCACTTCCAGCAAATGGTTTTGCACGACGTCGCGGATCGCGCCGGCCTCTTCGTAGAAGCGCCCGCGCCCGGAAACGCCGAAGGACTCGGCCATCGTCACCTGGACGCTGGCGACGTAGTTGCGATTCCAAATCGGTTCGAAGATGGAGTTGGCGAAGCGGAAATAGAGCAGGTTCTGCACCGGCTCCTTGCCGAGGAAGTGATCGATGCGAAAAATCGCCGACTCGCCGAACACGCGATGCAACGTTTCGTTCAGCACTTTGGCGGACGCCAAATCGCGGCCGAACGGCTTTTCGACCACCACGCGCGCGCCCACCGAGCAGCCCGTGCTGCCCAAGAGCTCGACGACTTCCGGGAACACGCTGGGCGGGATCGACAGGTAGAACAGCGGGTGCTTGGCGCCCGCGAGCGCCTCGCGGATCTTGGTGAACAGTTCGCTCGTGCGGTAGTCCCCGTCCACGTAGCGCAAACTGTCGGACAATTTGCCGAAGGCGGCTTCGTCGACGCCGCCGCCGTACTCTTTGATGCTTTCGCGGGCGCGCTCCTTGAGCTTCTCGAGGCTCGAGCCACCGCGCGAGACACCGATGATCAAGCCCGTCGAATGGCCGCGCTTGAGCATGGAGTGGAGCGCCGGAAAAATCTTCTTGTAAGCAAGATCGCCCGTGGCTCCGAACAGGACGATCGCGTCACTCACTGGTTCACTCATGATCAACCCCCTGCTTTCTGCTCGATGTGGCCACCGAACCCGAAGCGCATGGCACTCAAAATTTTGTTCGCGAAATCGGCTTCACCGCGTGACTCGAAACGATCGTACACGGCGGCGGTCAGCACGTGTGCGGGAACGGACTCGTCGACCGCTGCTTGAATGGTCCAGCGGCCTTCGCCGGAATCAGCGACGCGCCCGGAGAATTCGGCTAGGCCCGGGCTCTTCACGAACGCGGCCGCGGTGAGATCCAAGAGCCAGGAGGAGATCACGCTGCCGCGTCGCCACACCTCGGCGATTTCGCCGAGATTCATGTCGTATTGGTAGTGCTCGGGGTGTTTGAGCGGGCTCGTCTCGGCGTCGTTCGCGCGCACGCCTTTGCCGGCGTTGGCATGGTGCAAGATGTTCAGGCCCTCGGCGTAAGCCGCCATGATTCCGTACTCGATGCCGTTGTGCACCATCTTCACGAAGTGACCGGCGCCGACCGCGCCGCAATGCAGGTAACCTTGATCGGCGGTGCCTACATTGGCGGGCCGCCCCACGGTGGGCGGCGACGACTCGTGCGGCGGAGCCAGCGACTTGAAGATCGGATCGAGGTGTTGAACGATCTCGCGCTCACCGCCGATCATTTGGCAGTAACCGCGCTCGCGACCCCACACGCCACCACTCGTGCCGACATCCACGTAGTGGATACCCTTCGGCTTGAGCTCACCGGCGCGCCGAATATCGTCGTGGTAGTGGCTGTTTCCGCCGTCGATGATGGTGTCGCCAGGGGCGAGGAGCGGAGCCAGCTGCGTGATCGTAGAATCCACGTGCGCCGCGGGGACCATCAGCCAAATGGCGCGCGGCGTGCTGAGCTTCTGCACCATGTCCGAAAGCGTGGTCGAGCCGGTGGCGCCTTCCGCCGCGAGCTTGCCGACACTGTCCGCGAATACGTCGAACACGACGCACTCGTGCCCTTTGTCCATCAGGCGCCGCACCATGTTTGCGCCCATTCGACCGAGACCAACCATTCCGAGCTGCATGATGTCTTCCTTTAGTTTCGGCCCGTGCGATCCCCGAAGCCGTGGGCGGAGCTCGAACATTGTGCCAAGTCACGGCAGCCGTAAAGCTCCGCGCCCGTTCAGCAAAATGGCACTTCAATCGAGCTCGGGGCGCGCTCGGGGCGCGGGTTTGGGGCGGGCCCCTCGGCCGCAAGGCAGGGCGGAGCGGTCGTGGGGGGCGTAGTCAAAACGCGCTGTTTCGAAGGCACGCCTCATGAAGCCGCCCAACTGGCCGTTTATGTGCGGGAGCGGACAGCAACTACAAGGCGCGGGTGATAAGATTCCTGACCGGCATGCGGCACGAGCCACGGATTATTCGCGTGAGGGGAGCCTGAACACTCCCGCCGCTATGCGTGCGCGCGGCAAACGCACGCTGCCGCCGTCGGGCGCGGGGCGCGAAGAGCTGCGCATGACGATGCTGCGGCCCTACTTGTTACGCTTGCGTGACGAGCGTGGCGAAAGCGCGGTGCGCGCACTCTTGGCGACGGTCGGCGTTCCGCCCACGTTGGCTGACGACGATTCGGCCTGGCTGTCGGTTGCCGCCGCTCGTCGGACGCTCGCCGCTCTATCCACGGCCCTCGGTGAAACTGCACTGAAGAGCCGGGGCAGTTGGATGACGCATCCGGAAACATTGGGCGGTTACGTGCGCATGCTGCGCGTGGCCTCGCTCCCGGAAGACGCCTATCGCTACCTCGCTGCCAACGCTGCCGAGTCGACCCGCGTGGGTTCGTATGAGCTGGTGCACGCCGACCGCGCGAAAGCCGAAATCCACTACCACCCGCGTGTGGAGTTGGAAGCGGAGCAAAATGACCTGCTTTTGTGTCTGACTCGGCAGGCGGAGCTCAGCAGTGTGCCGCGCATTTGGGGCTTGCCCGATGCGGTGATCGAACACGACGTGTGTTTGGCGACGGGCGGCAGCGAGTGCCGTTATCGGATTTCGTGGAACGCGCCGCGGCGGCATCGCGTGGCGATGGGCGGCGCGGTCGGTGGTTTGATTTCGGGCGCGGCGGTGCTCTCCGCAGGGAGCGTGGTCGGTGCGGGCATCGGCACGCTCGTCGGCGCGGCGCTCGGTGGAGCGGCCGGTTACCTCGCCGAGCGCGTCGAAGAGGAGCGCTCGGCGCGCACCTTCGAAAAGAACCGCATTGCGGCGCTCGAGCGCGGGCTCGAGGCGCATGGTCACTTCAAAGAGGCCGCGGGCGATCTGGCCGGCGAAACTTTGGGCGGCAAATATCGGATCTTGCACCGCATTGGTTCGGGCGGCATCGGCGCGGTGTACGCGGCCGAGCACGTCGGGATCGGCGCAAAAGTCGCGATCAAAGTGCTGCGCGGCGCGGCTGCCGTGGATGCTTCGGAGATCGCACGGCTGCGTCGTGAAGCGCGCGTGCAGGGTTCGATCGAGCAAACGAACGTGGTCAAGACGCTCGACTTGGACCAAATGCCGGACGGCTCGATTTATGTCGTGATGGAGCTGCTCCACGGCATGAGCCTCGCGCAACGCTTGAAGAGCCAAGGGCCCGTGGCACCCGGTTTTGCGATTCCGATGTTCATGCAAGTGTGCCGAGCGCTGAGTGCGGCGCACCAGCTCGGCATCGTGCACCGCGATCTGAAGCCCGGAAATATTTTCATCTGCGAAGACCGCAGCATCAAAGTGCTCGACTTCGGCATGAGCAAACTCGGTGAGGCCGAACAGCTCACGCAAGATGGGTACACGTTGGGCACGCCCGAGTACATGGCGCCGGAGCAGTGCATCGGCGCGCCCGTCGACCCGCGCACCGATCTGTATGCGTTCGGTGTGTTGATGTATGAAGCGTTGACCGGTGATCTGCCGATTCGAGGCCGCAGCCGTCGCGAACTGCTCGAGCTTCATCAACGCGAAATTCCGCGGCCGTTGCGTATTGCGCGGCCCGATTTGGACCTGCCGCCGGCTCTCGACGCGGCCGTCATGCTCTGCCTGCGCAAGCGAGCGGCCGAGCGTCCTCCCTCAGCGCGCGAACTCGAGCGGCTTCTCGCCAGCATCCCGACCGAGGGCCTGGTGCAAGAATATCCGCAATCCGCGACCCGCCAACGCATCGGTTATCCCTCGTCCGCCAATATCCGCTTCGGCGACTGACGGCAATTCGGCGACTCCGTGACCGCTAGGACCCTTGTCGGAAATCCGACAAGCCCCTTCGCGCTGCGTGGACCCTTGTCGGAAATCCGACAAGCCCCTCGTGCTGCGCAAACCCCTTGTCGGGAATCCCTCAAGATTCTACACATCACCTTCGTCGACCCCGTTGGGGCAGTGAGAGATGGTGCGGTATTGAGGGAGTTGGATATGCCCCATCGCGACGCGCGGACCCATGTCCGCTTTCGGACATGCCCCATCGCGACACGCGGGCTCTTGTCCACTTTCGGACATGCTCCATCGCGACGCGCAGGCCCATGTCCACTTTCGGACATGCCCTAGCGCGCCGCGAAGACCCTGATTGGGTTTCGCTCAAGATTGATCCCATCCGAAGCTCACACCACAAACGGCGTGTCCACGATGTGATCAATCTTGAGGGATTTCCGACAAGCCCTCGCGCGGCGAGAACCCCCTTGTCGGAAGTCCGACAAGCCCCTTCGCGCTGCGTGGACCCTTGTCGGAAATCCCGGGAATCCAACAAGCCCCTCGTGCTGCGCAGACCCTTGTCGGGAATCCGACGAGCCCCTCGTGCTGCGCAAACCCCTTGTCGGATTTTCGGACGTGCCTGATCGCTCAACAGAGGGTCGGGTTGGTTCGCGGCGGAGGGCGACGTGGGCACCCCGGGGCGCGCGGAGCGCGGCGTTTGGGGTGCCCGGCGGCGCAGCGGAGCGAGCACGCCGGTCGTGGAAGGACGAGCAGCGATGGGGCAGCTAAACCCGAAAATTCTGCGGGATTAGATGCTTTTTTGGGTGGTGGAGGAGTGGCGGTCGCGCAGGTGTTTGAGGGGGGCGCGCAGGGCGCCGGCGGCGAGGATGCAGAACAGTGGTGTGAGTACCAGGTGGTAGCGATCTTCGCCGAAGAAGATGACGTGCGTGAGTGCGGTCGCGGCGATCAGGCCGAGTAGGTAGCGGCCGGCTTTGCCTTGAGCGGGGCGGCCGGGTAACTCGAGTGCGGCGACGATGGGCGCGAGAACGACGAGCAGGTAGAACGCGTGGCTGTCGCCGAAGATCGCGTAGGCGCCGATGCCCGCGAACAGCACGGTGACGGCGAGCTGCGCGAAGAACGCGCCGCGATCGCGCCCTTGGTCCCAGCGGGGCCACGAGCAGACGCCGAACACGGCGACGAGCAGGAGCAGGCGGTGGAAAGCCGTCAGCAGTTCACGCGCGGCGACGCGGCGCGCTTCGGGCCACGCGACGGGATCGGCTTCGCGCAGGTATTCGATGGCGAACGATTCGTGGTCGAACGTTTGCGAGAGTTTGAGTGGCGCGAGGGACAGCCAATGTTTGGGGTTTTCGGCGATTTTGTCGCGGCCGACTTGGGCCCAACAGCGATCTTGTTGCACTTGGCCGGTGACGACGGGGCAGCCGTCGCTGCCGTGGAGCGTTTGGAAGCGGCCGGTTTCGGTGATCGCGCCGATGGCCAGGTTCCAGCCGCCGTTGGTGGACACGAGCGCGCAGCCGTCCAAACGCGCGCAGTTGCGCAGTGTCCAGGGCATGAGCACGAGGAAGGCGATGGCCGTGGTGGCGAGCGCGCGCAGCAGTGATTTGGGGATCGGGCGCAACTGCGTGAGCACGAGCAGTGGCGCTGCGACGAGGCTTGCTGGGCGAACCAGGGTGGCGAGGCCGAGGAGCAGGCCCGCATAGATGATGCCTTCGATGCGATCGCGAAAGCGGAGCGCGGCCAACCCTGCGGCGAGGATCAATAGTGTCGCGAGCGGCTCGCTCATCACCACGGCCGAGTAGGCGATGAGCCCAGGGTGGATCACGGCGATGCCCGTCGCGATGCGTGCGCGCTCGCGACTCAAATAGTAACGCGCGAAGCGATGCACGACGGCGACCACGAGCGCGCCCGTGATCGCGTTGAGCACGGGCGCCACCACCAAGCCCGAGCCGAAGAGGCGGTAGAAAAGGCCTAGAAACGCGCTGTATCCGACGGGGTAGTGCACCCACGGCTTCCACAGCAATTGGCCGTGGGACAGCACGTCTTCCGAATAGCCGAGGCCGCGCGCGATGCGTTCGGCACCGAAGTGATAGTAGTGACCGTCCCACACGGGCTCTTTCGCCCACGCGATGGCCACGAACAGCCGCGGCAAGAGCGCGGCGAAAAAGGCCGCGATCGTGAACAGCGAATCACGCGGGAAATCGAGGCGCCGCGCGCGCGAAGGACTCAAGGTTGCGAGTCTCCGTCGGTGAGCGCACGCCACTCACGCAGACGCCGGAGGTAGGTTTTGGAAACCTGTGTCGCGTCGAGCTTCAGGAATTTCGCCAACTGTTGAACGAAGCCGCGCGTGTACACGAGCGCCGGCAGATCGGCGAACAGTTCGCCTTCGATCGCTTGCAGGTGGCTGGTGGAGATCTTGGTCAACTTGGCGATCTCGCTGAGCTCGATGCCGTGGGCTTCGCGCACTTTGCGCAAAAGCGGGCCGGTGAACTCGGTTTCGCCGTTGATTTCTCGGGCCAGCTCTTTTTGCAGCATGCTGCGTTCGGCCTCGAGCGCGCTATCGAGCGCGGCGTTGCGCGCGGGCGCTTCCGCGGGTTCGTCGGGGAACACCGAGGCGTCGTAGGCTTTGCGGCGCAGTGGATCGAGCAGCGTATCGTGCGCTTCTTCGACGCGCGTCTGTTCGATGCGCAGCTCGTCGCCTTTGAGGAGTGAGGTGAGCGGCAGGCTGCCCGCTTGATACAGCTCCTTCTGACGCTTGTAGGCGCGGCGCAAATCTTCGTCGCTCGCGCTTTGGTGCGTCCAGAGCACGTCGTACAAATTGGGTTCGGTCGGGAGCAGCGAGACGCCGCCGCTCTTCGGCTGTTCGCGCGAGGCGCTGAGCGCGAGCACGCGGCGCGCGATGCGCTCCAAGTTGCGCGCGCTCTTGCTCGTCGGGCTATCGATGAGCAGCGGCCGGCGGTGCACGACGCTGAGCCACACCGCGTCGTCTTGCTCGATGTGGCCGACGTAGTCGAATTGCACGCCGAGGTAGCGCTCCGCCATGTCACACATGGCGGGCCCGAGCTCGGTATCGGTGCGGATGCGGTTGTTGTTGACCACCAAGCGCGGCCGAATTTTGGCGAGCTCTGCTGCGGCCATGGCGCCCAAATTCGTGTCGTAACGCGCGACTGCGCGCACCAAATCTTGCGGCGAAGGGAGCGGGCCGAGCTCCGCTTCGGCGCGCTCGAGCAAGCGCATCTTGAAGCGGTCTTTGGTGAGCGAGCGGCGCATCAAGCGCTCGAACAGCGCGCGCACGAAGCGATACGTGGCCTCGATGCTGGGCGGTTCGGGCGACGTCACCGAGATGGCGATGTCTGCGCTCAAGAAGAGATCGAGCGTGGCGGGCGAAGTGCCGGCGCCCAGATCGATGATCACGTAGTCGACGTCGAGCTTTTGCAGTTGCCGCAGCCAGCGTGGCTTCCGACCCGGGCGGATCGGAACCGTGGAACCGACGCGGTATGCCTGCGGCAAGAGTTGCAAGCCGGGGACCTGCGTGGCCACGGTGACGAGTTCGTCGTCTTCCGGATCTTCGTTGGTGCTTTCGGTGGGAGCCGGCGGATCGACGCCGAGCACCGTGTGCAGCGCGGCTCCCGCCGGATCCGCATCGATGAGTACGACCGAACGGCCGAGCTGCGCGACGTACACGCCCAGATTGACGGCCAGCACGCTCTTGCCGACGCCTCCGCGACCCCCGCCGACCGCGATCGTCCGGCGCACCCCGGGTGGGGGCGCGACGCCCTGAAATGAATCGGGCGGGTAGGAGGGCATATTTTCGGTCACGGGGAGCGTGGGATTTACATGACTTGTGAGGTTTTTGCGAGGGTGGGGGACGCGGCCGGGCGCGCGGACTTTTCGGCTTCCAACCCCGGCCGCGACGAGACTACGCTCCGGCCCACATGTTCAGCCTGCGCTTGGCTGGGGCGTCTGTAATTTTCGCCCTATTCAACTCTCAATTGACTACCTGTCGCTCGCCCGGCGAGGGCGGCTCGGAAGCGGCCCCCACGCACGTCGAGGTGAAGGACGTGACGCTGAATGGCGTCGATACCTCCGCGCTGACCGGGCGTGAAAAATCCGAGTGGTCTCGTTACGTGTCGGAGCTCTTGGCGCCCTGCCCGGATCAGCCGGTGAGCCTCGCGCAGTGCGTGCAAGAGAACCGCAGCTGCAAGCAGTGCACGCCGGCCGCGAATTTCCTGGTCAAGCAGGTGCAGCACGGCCGCACCCGCACGCAGGTGGAGACGGCCTATCGTGGCCGCTTCGCTCCCGATCAGGTCAAGAATATCGACCTCGACGGCTCACCGAGCAAGGGCTCGACCGGCGCGGCGGTGGTGGTGGTCGAGTTCGCGGATTTCGAATGCCCGCACTGCGGCGCGATGCGCCCCGTGATCGACGACGCGTTCAAGCGCTTCGATCCGCAGATGCGCTTCGTGTTCAAAAATTTCCCGCTCAGCATGCACCAGTATGCCGAAAAAGCCGCGCGCGCTGCGGTGGCCGCGTACAAGCAGAACAAGTTTTGGGAGATGCACGAGCAGCTGTTCGAGCATCAACAACAACTCGAACCCAGCAACGTCGAGGGCCTGGCCAAGGCGCTCGGGCTCGACATGCCGCGCTTCATTCAAGATCGCGACAGCGGGGCGACCGCGGACTTCGTGATGCGGGATCGCAAGCAGAGCGAGAGCCTCGAGATCTCGAGCACACCGACCATCTTCATCAATGGTC
>Ga0105245_10000806_pt1 | contig 28514 bp, 30 predicted proteins | sample KBSM54metaG_FD_81523 | JGI IMG/M metagenome (GOLD analysis project Ga0105245, IMG submission 81523) | Miscanthus rhizosphere microbial communities from Kellogg Biological Station, Michigan, USA - KBS M5-4 metaG | ecosystem: Host-associated > Plants > Roots > Rhizosphere > Soil | place...
ACCTCCGCGCGGATCGATGGATCGTCCGAACGTCCCGGCCGATGAACGTCCAATCCGAGGAATCGTCGGATCCGGTTTCCGATCGCCGGATCGCTCGGGCGACAAGGACGGGTTAGTCTAGGTTCACGGTGGCGTTCAGGTTCAAGCTCAGGTCAACGTCGACGTTGTTGTATGCGTGACCCAGCCCGGGTTGCGGGCCTGACCTGGTTGGCCGTCGCGATCCTCGTGACCGGCCTGGTCCGGATCGACGTCACGCTGCCCGGCATCGGCCATCTCGGCAGCGCGCTCGTCGCGGTGCTGTTCCTCTACGCACCGGTGTTCGTCGCGTGGAAGCGCGACGAGGATCTCGACGACTACGGCTTTCACGCCGCGCCGGTGAAGCGCGGCCTGCTCACCGCCACGGCGGCGATCGCCGTGATCTTCCCGCTGTTCGCGCTCGGCTACTTCGCGTTCTACGAGGTCGCGTGTCACTCGGAGCTGCTCGCGCACCTCGTGCCGCGCAACATGTGCGTCCACTACGGCGGGCTCGCCTCGGTCCACGCGCCCGCGCTGACGCGCGACTTCGCGGAGTTCTGCCTCGTCCAGCTCGTCGTCGTCGCGCTGCCCGAAGAGCTGTTCTTCCGCGGCTTCCTGTTGAAGCTGCTCGAGGAGAAGTGGCCGCCGAAGCGACGGATCCTCGGCGGCGGCGTCGGGCTCGCACTCGTGCTCTCGGCGGCGGCGTTCGCGCTCATTCATTTGCCGAAGGACGGCGATCCGCGCGCGCTCGCCACGTTCTTCCCGGCGCTGCTGTTCGGCTGGATGCGGTCGGCGACCGGATCGATCCTCGCGTCGACCGTGACCCACGGCGCTTCGAACATCTTGATCCGTCTGCTAGACCTCACCGTTCTCAGATGATCGCGGCTCTGTTCGACATGGACAACACGTTGCTCCTCGGCGACACGGGGATGTCGTGGACGCGGTTCCTCTACAAGCGCGGCGAGCTCCCCGCGTCGATGGTCGCGAAGGTCGTGTACTGGTCGGCGCTGTACAAGCTCGCGGTGCTCGACATGGACGCGGTCGTCACCCGGATCGTCCGCGACCTCGAGGGCGACTCCGAGGCGGAGATGATCGCGAAGTGCGGCGAGTGGTACGAGCGCGATATCGCGTCGCTGGTCGCCCCGGCCGCGCGCGTCGCGATCGAGGTTCACCGTGCCGCGGGTCACACGATCGTGCTCGCGACCGGCTCGACGGTCTACGCCGCGCGCCCGGTCGCCGCGGGTGTTCAGATCGATCACGTGCTCGCGACCGAGCTCGAGGTCGATGCCGCGGGCCTGTTCACGGGCAAGCCGCGCGCGCTGTGCTTCGGCCGCCACAAGGTCACGCTCGTCGAGCAATGGGCCGCGCGCGAAGGCATCGATCTCGCGCGCAGCTACTTCTACTCCGACAGCTACAACGACCTGCCGATGCTCGAGCGGGTCGGCACCGCGATCGCCGTGAATCCCGACGCGCGCCTACTTCGTCACGCTCGCTCGCGAGGCTGGCAGACCGCACGCTGGGCGTGAGCTATGCTGCGCTCGATGATCAAGCGTCTCGGTCTCGCGCTCGTCCTCGTCGGTTCTCTCGCCAATGCCGATACCAAGGCGGAGAAGACCGCGAAGCTGTCGATCACCGTGCCGGATGGCTGGAAGCTGAACGTCAAGGACCTCGGCCTGACCGGCGAATCGAAGGACAAGGACGTCGCGGTGCTCGCGTGGCCGGTCGATGCGGCCGACGCCGATGCGGCGAAGAAGAAGCTCGAGGGCGAGCTCTACAGCGCGATCGCGTCGCTCAAGTGGGACAAGCCGACGACCGGCAAGGCGCACGGCATGACCGCGACCTACCTCAGTGGCAGCGGCCACGGGGTCGGCGGCGACATCGCGGTCAAGGCCGAGGTGATCGGACCCGGCGCGGCGAAGAAGTGGTTGCTGGTGGCACTCGCGGTCAAGGTCGACAAGCTCGACGCACACAAAGCCGAGATCCAAACGGTCTTGGACTCCGTTCAAGTCGCGAAGTAACGCGCTTTCTCGGATCGATCGTCGGAGTGATCGAGTAGATTGTCCGCGACATGGGTGGTTCACCTGTCTTGCGTGGGCTTGCCGCGATTCCGGCGGTCCGGCGGCTGATCGAGCTCGCACTCGACGAAGATCTCGGCCGCGGCGACGTCACGTCGCAATCCACGGTCGGCCGCGACGGCCCGACGATCCGTGCGGATATGGCGGTGCGCGAGCCGATCGTGGCGTTCGGCGTCGACATCGCCGCCGCGGTGTTCGCGATGGTCGACGCGCGGATCGAGGTCGAGATCGTCTCGCCCGATGGCTCGCGGCTCGATCGCGGCGCGGTGATCATGTCCGTCGCCGGTCCGGCGCACGGCGTGCTCGCGGCGGAGCGCACCGCGCTCAACTTCATTCAACGCCTGTCCGGCACCGCGACGCTCGCGAAGCGCTACGCGGATGCCGTCGCATCGGCCGGCGGTCCTTCTGGCAAGTGCAAGGTCGTCGATACGCGCAAGACCACGCCCGGGTTTCGCGTGCTCGAGAAGGCCGCGGTGCTCGCCGGCGGCTGCGCGAACCATCGCTTCGATCTCGGCTCGGGCATCCTGATCAAGGACAACCACATCGCGGCGTGCGGCTCGGTCCGCGCCGCGGTCGAGGCCGCGAAGCAGAACGCGCCGCATCCGCTGCGCATCGAGGTCGAGGTCACGAACCTCGGCGAGCTCGACGAAGCGCTCGCCGCCGGTGCGGAGGTCGTGCTGCTCGACAACATGTCGCCGACGCAGGTCGAGGTCGCTGCCGCGCGCGCGCATGGCCGCAACGTCGTGGTCGAAGTCTCCGGTGGCATCACGCTCGCGACGATCGGCGATTACGCGCGCGCCGGCGCAGATTTGATCTCGGTCGGCGCGCTGACCCACTCGGCGCCCTCGGTCGATATCGGCCTGGACGTGCGATGACCTGGCTCGGTTGTCAGCGCATCGATCTCGAAGCGTGCGCCTCGACGAACGACGAAGCGGCGCGCTATGCCCGCGCCGGCGCAAGTCACGGCACGCTCGTGATCGCGGAGCGTCAGGAAGCGGGCAGGGGGCGCGAAGGTCGCGCGTGGGCCTCGCCGAGCGGCGGCTTGTACTTCTCCGCGATCATGCGGCCGCCGCTGCCGCTCGCGGATGTCCCTCCGATCACGCTCGCGATCGGGATCGCGGTCTGCGACGCGGCGCGCGCGTTCGGCGCACCGGCGGCGCTGAAGTGGCCGAACGACGTGTTGATCGGCGACAAGAAGCTCGCCGGCGTCCTCGTCGAAACCCAGAGCCAGGGCGGCCGGCTCGACTCGGTGATCGTCGGGATCGGCGTCAACCTCGGCACCGTGCCCGAGGTCGTCGCGGAGCGCGCGATCGCACTCGACGTCGATCGCGAAGCGTTCATCACCGAGCTCGTCGCGCAGCTCGAGCGCTGGGTCGATCGCTACGTCGCGTGCGGTCTCGATTCGATCATTCCTTCGTGGCAACAGCGGATGGCGCCGGGCTTGTCCGCGCGCGCGACGATCGATGGCGCGGCGCTCAGCGGCGAGCTCGCGGGGATCGATCTCGATGGCTCGCTGCTCCTCCGCGATGACACCGGCAAAGTTCATCGCGTCCGCTCCGGCGACGTCGAAGTGATCCGTCCCGACGCCGTGCTATCACCTACGGCATGAAGCTCCTGGTCGCCGTCGGCGCCCTGATCGTGGTCGCCGGCGTCGCGCTCGTGCTGATGATGTCGAAGAGCGATCCGGATCACGCTCCCACCACCGCGAGACCGGCTCCGAGCTCGCCGTCCGGTCCCGCACCTAGCGTGTCAGGCGATCCCGCCCCGGCGTTGCCGACGACCGCGCCGAGCACCGCGACGGTCGGCAGCGACGGCGTGAAGGAATACATGGTCGGCGACGTCAAGATCCGCGACCACCGCGCGGGCGATAACAAGCAGATCGACCTCCCGCCGAATCCTCACCCGGCCGAGTCGCGCGAGCTGCCGTCGGAGCTCACCCACGACATCAGCCAGCAGATCCGCCGCCAGATGAACACGTGCGCGACCGCGGTCCCGAAAGATGTGCGCGGCACCAAGCCCAAGCTCGACGGCCAGCTGACCGTCGCGATTCACGATCACAAGCTCACGGTCACGAACATGGCGCTACAAGTCCGCGATGTCGACGGACCGAGCGCTGACGCCCTGAAACAGTGCGTCGCGGAAAAATCCGCAAGCTACGTGTCGAGTGCTCCAGATCAACCCGACATCGACAACTACGGCATCGCGATCACCTTCGCTATTCCGTAGTTGCAACTGCGTCGCGAGTGTGAAGAAGGCGTCGCACCAGGTCAGCTCATGTCACGCGCCACGCATTTATCCCGCGGATTTTCGTAGTAGACCGATCAGGCGGAAGCGGTTGATGCCCCCCACCCACCTATGTATAGTCGCGCGCCCCATGCGGATTGCCGACCGCGCGTTGATGTTCGCCACGATGCTGTGCGTAGCCTCTGGCGTCGTCGGCTGTGACCAGCTCGATGGTCGCTCCGAGAATCGCAAAGGCAACAGCGCGTTCCGCGATCAAAAGTTCGTCGACGCTGTCGCCCACTACCAGAAGGCGATCAAAGAGGTCGACGACCCGACGATCCACTACAACCTCGCGCTCGCCTACTCGAAGGTGTTCCACCCGGGTGGCGAAGGCGACGTGATCATCGATCGCACCGGCAGCGATGCCTGCGCGGTGATCCCGGGCGTGAAGACGGTCGACAAGCAGGCCTGCATCAAAGAGGGCGACAAGCACTTCACCGAGTGCGACGACAAGAACGTCTGCGCGTCGAGCTTCAAGTGCGAGAAGGTCCAGCTGTGCGCGCTCGATAACAACAAGCTCGCGGATCTCGTGACCGAGAACTTCGGCGTGTGGATCAAGACCCACCCCGCGGACACCGACACCCGCGCGCTGATGACCCAGACCTGGATCGACTCGTCGCAGTACAAGAAGGCGATCGACTACTGGGAAGAGCTCGGCAAGCAGAAGCCGAACGACCCCGAGATCATCGGCTCCCTCGCCGGTATCAACCTGAAGGCGAACGATTGGCGTAAGTCGATCGACTGGTACCTGAAGCTCGCGGCGATCTCGACCGATACGGGGTCGAAGGTCTCGGCCTATCAGTTCATCGGCAACGTGGCCTGGACGAAGCTCAACTCGCGGACCCTGACCCGCGAGGAGAGCGTCGAGCTCGCCGACCGCGGCATCGGCGCACTGCAGCATGCCGCGGAGCTCCAGCCGGATAACCCCAAGCCTGTCGGCCTGATGGCCTCGATCTTCAACTTCCGCGGCCAAGCTCAGGGACCTGCCTGGGCGGCGCTTGCGGATCGTGCAAGTGCCCAAGATCTGCAGCACACCTCGCGCGTTCTTAACGAGAAGGCGAAGAAGGCTGCGGGTCAAGCAACCCCGGCGCCGGCACCGACCGGCGCTAACCCACCTCCGGCTGGAACCAAAACCGGCGGCTGATTCGCCCAAAAAGGAGAATGCAGCCGATGGCCAACATGGATCTCGAACCAGGGATGTTCGGAAACTTCACCGCCGCGAAGTCGCGCAAGGCGCCGCCGTGGGCGGGACCGGTGCTCGCGGGCGCGATCGCGGTCCACGTGATCCTGTTCACCGCGATGTGGGTGAAGACGATCTGGCAGATCGATCAGCTCGACAAGCCGAAGTCGACGATCGACCTCGCCGTCGCGCCGCCGCCGCCGCCTCCTCCGCCGCCGCCTCCGGGTGGCGCGAAGCCGCACGAGCAGCAGATCACGCCGAAGAAGATCAAGGTCAAGGACATCGTCCAGCCGGTCAAGATCGAGAAGCAGGAAGCCACGGTCGTCGAGGACAAGGGCGATCCGAACGGCGAAGTCGGTGGTGAAGAAGGTGGCGTTGCCGGCGGTGTCGTCGGTGGTGTCGTCGGAGCACCTCCGCCTCCGCCGCCGCCCCCGCCGCCTCCCGCGCCGCCGCAGAACGTTCCGCCCACGATGCTCGAAGGCTCACGCATCGCCGGCGAGAAGCAGATCGTCCCGGACGACGTGACGAAGACCGAGATCCAGCGGTCCGGCAAGGACAAGGTCATCGGCTCGTTCAAGCTCTGCCTCACCGTCGCCGGCGAGATCCAGAGCGTCACGATGCTGAAGTCGACCGGGTTCGCCGCGTACGACAGCAAGATCCAAGGAAAGATGCGCGGCGAGTGGCGCTACAAGCCCTACAACGTCAACGGCAAACCAGTGCCCGTTTGCACGGCCGTTACCTTCATTTACTCGCAGAAGTGACCACCTAACAGGAAAGTGCCATGGGACTCGACCTCGTACAGATCTTCAAGGATGCCAGCATCATCGTCCAGGTCATCACCATCGGCATGGTGTTGATGTCGGTGTTCATGTTCTACGTGATCGCGGAGCGCCTCCTGACGTTCCGCGCCGCGAGTGACCAGAGCATCCGGTATGTCCAGGCGCTCGGCGAGTTCCTCCGCCAGCACAAGGTGAACGAGGCGCTCCAGGCGGCTCGCCACTCGAGCAAGAGCCCGGTCGCGAAGGTGATGGAGTCGGGCCTCCAGGCGCTGCTCCAGGGCCGCGAGGCGCTCAAGACCGAAGGCCCCGACGACGTCGGTGACTTCGATCTCGTCGACAGCGTCAACCGCGCGCTCGAGCGCGTGAAGGAGCGCGAGACGGCGAACCTCCGCAAGGGCCTGCCGTACCTCGGTACCGTCGCATCGGCGACGCCGTTCATCGGCCTCCTCGGTACGGTCGTCGGCATCCTCGGAACCTTCCAGCTGTTGAAGGGCAACAACGTCTCGATCACCGAGATCGGCCCGAAGATCTCTGAGGCGCTCGTCTCGACGGCACTCGGTCTCGGCATCGCCATCATCGGCGCCATGTCGTTCAACTTCTTCACGTCGCGCGTCGAGAACTACGTCATCGACATGAACGACGTGTCGAGCGAGTTCATCGACTACGTGCTGCGCGAGGGCCGGGGCTAAGCACCATGGCGCACGCTCGGGCCGGACACGCACATCGCCGCTGGCGCATTTCTGGAAAGAAGGCGCACGTCGATCACGTCCGGAATGACATCAACGTGACGCCGCTCGTCGACGTCATGCTCGTGCTCCTCATCATCTTCATGCTCATGACGATGGTCATGGGCCGCGGTAAGGACGTGTCGCTCCCGAAGGCGCACAACTTCTCCGAGGAGAAGGACAAGATGCAACCGGTGGTTTCCATCGACAACGATGGCAACCTCTACGTCGAGAAGCAGAAGCTTGGCCCGATCAACGAGAGCACCCTGAAGGAGATGGCGCAGCAGATCCAGGCCGCCTGGAATGCGCCGAAGAACCCCGAGGGTGTCGGCCGCGTCTACATTAAGGGCGCCGACCTCGTCGAGTACGGCAAGATCAAGCCGGTCATCGTCTATCTGAACAAAGAGCTCGCCATGCAGCAGATCGATCTCGCGATCGCCAAGGCGAAGGACTCCGGGGAGAAATAGCCCATGGGGATGTCAACCGGCGGCAATAAGGGTGGTGTCCAGAGCGACATCAACGTGACGCCGCTCATCGACGTGCTCCTCGTCCTCCTCATCATCTTCCTCGTGATCATGCCGGTCATGATGAAGATGGAGACGCTCGAGGTCCCACGTAAGATCAACGACGAGAAGGAGATGCCGGACCCGAACGCGAGCCTCTTGACCGTAAAGGTCAAGCGCGATCTGTCCGTGGTCTTCAACGACGGCGATAAGGACACGCCGATCCAGTTCGTCGACCTCGCGAAGACGCTTCGCCCCAAGCTCGAGGCGATGCACGCAGGTACCGAGAAGGTCGTGTTCGTCGACTTCGAGGCCGAGACCCCGTGGTCGGGCGTCGTCGAGACGATGGATACGATCCGCAGCATCGCAAGCGACGTGAACCATGACGAGATCAAGGTCGCGTTGAAGACTGAAGAAGAAAAGCCCGCTGCGAATCCCTGACGCGCGTCGCCTTCTCCGTCGAGAAGGCGATACGCCGGGTAGATACGCCGTTCGGTGCAGAGGGGTGCGACAGCTGTCGCTACTTCTGCTGAAGTGCTGTCACGCGACGTGATCAGGGAGTCGTCGTTCGTCGACAGACCCTCCTGATACTAAGCGGAGAACTGCTTGACACATTGTCATCGTTCTCGCTACAAGCGGTCGATTTTTCTCGGGTGACGCACTCTCGTCGAGGAGCTTAAGGCTATGTTGGCTCGCTTTGGGATCGCATTAGCAATCGTGAGCTCCGTCGGTACCGCGTGTACCGATCAGTCGAGCTTTACGAATCTCGTTTCGAGCGGGCCGCCGGCGCTGGCTGAAGTCCGCATGAAAGAGTCCTATCAGGACGCGACGGGCAACACGCTGACACGCCGCGTGTTCGCGTTCGGAACGTTCCCCGATGCGACGGCTGATATCGATCACGCGGTCACGTCGGCATCGACGACGGGCCAGGCGCTCCGCATCATCCCCGACAAGCTGCTCGTCGGTAACTCGCTCGAGCAGATCCAGTGCCGCGGTCAGGTCGGCGCGGATGCGTTCAGCAGCGTGCCGCTCGGCGCGACGCCGGACGACATCGCGCTGTGCGCGGTCAACACCGATGCGCTCAAAGAGTCGTGCCACGGCGATCACGCGGTTTGTCTCTGCCAGCTGCCCGGCGGTTGCCCGGGTGGCCAAGCTTTCGGCGAGCCGGTCGGCGTGCTCGACGTCAACAACGACGGCGCCGCGGACAACACCAGCTTCATGCCCGGCGCGGTCGGCATCAAGTGCGGCTCGATCGACGTGCCGATCGATCGCGACCAGAGCTACTGGAACCCGTCGGGCGATCAGCAGGTCCCCGCGATGGGTGGCTACGACGCGCTCGGCCCGGCGATCGTGCTCGTGCCGACCGGCGGCATTCTGCCGACGAACCTCAGCTGCGGTTTGACGTTCGCGGACAACGTGACCGACAAGGAGCACAACCGGGTCTGCGCACCGCCGAACGGCCGTCCGGCGACGTGCACCGGCGCGATCGAGGATTGCGCGGCGGATCTGAAGTGCACCCCGGGTGACCTCTCGGCGTTCACGTTCAAGACCGAGGCGCTCAAGGTCACGACGCTCGGCATCACCGACGGCGCGACCGGCGTCAACGGCGCTGGCCCGATCTTCATCAACGCGAACGCGCCGCTCGACATGAACTCGGTGCAGAACATCACGATCACGCCGGCGCCGCCCGCGGGCACCGTGATCACGCTGTCGATGCCGAAGCAGGTCAAGATCACGTTCGCGACGCCGCTCACCGCGGCGACGATGTACACGATCACGTATCCGACGACGCTGACCGACACGTTCGGTCAAGGCCTGCCGGCAGCCGTCACCATCCACTTCACGACGGCTTGAGGAGCAACCCGATGACCACTCGTAAATTTTTCATCGCGGCGCTCCTCGCAACCTCGGGGCTCGCCGCCCACGACCTCCTGGCTCCGCACCTCGCGGCCGCGCAGAGCGCGACCACGGGCGCCATCCAGGGCATCATCAGCGACCAGAAGGACGGCAGCCCGCTCGCGGGTGTGACCGTCATCGCGACCTCGCCGGCGCTCGCGCAGACGCAGACCGCGATCACCGACGAGAAGGGCGCCTACAAGATCAACGATCTTCCGCCCGGCGATTACCTCGTCACGTTCTACTACGCCGACATCACCGTCGAGCACTCCGGCATCCACGTCGGCATCGGCAAGGTGACGCCGGTGTTCCAGAAGATCAACCAGGCCCAGGCCGGTGGCGAAGTCGTCCACATCACGGCGACCGCGCCCACGATCGATCCGACGTCGACGACCCAGGGCATCACGATCGACAAGAACTACATCAAGAACATCCCGGTGCCGGGCCGCACGTTCGAAGCGGCGCTCGGCGCAGCGGCAGGTTCGTCGAACGACGGCCTCGGCACGTCGTTCTCCGGTAGCTCGTCGCTCGAGAACCAGTACTACGTCGACGGCGTCAACACGACGAACCTGACGTTCGGTACGGTCGGCTCGCCGGTCATCAACGACTTCATCGAAGAGATCGAAGTCATCACCGGTGGCTACAACGCCGAGTACGGCCGTGCGACGGGCGGTATCGTCAACGTCGTCACCAAGTCCGGCTCGAACGAGTTCAAGGGCTCGATCTTCGGTTACTGGCAGCCGGGCGCTCTAACCGCGGCCGCAAAGATCACGCCCGTCAACGCGAGCTCGATCGACATCACGCCGAACACCGCGTACGCGGCCGACTTCGGCTTCGAGCTCGGCGGTCCGATCATCAAGGACAAGCTGTGGTTCTTCGTCGGCTTTGCGCCGGCGTTCAACGCGACGGACTTCACGCGTACCGTCAAGCGCCAGACCGACTGCCGCACGAACGCCGATCCGGCGAACGGCATCCCGGAAGGCAACATCCCGGGCCTCTCGGCTTGCGACAAGATGTACGGCGACGCGACGGCCGACGTCGATCCGCGCACCGGTTTCTACATCACCGATAACGTCGACTCGGAGATCCGGTCTGCGACGTCGACCGCGTACAACGCGATCGGCAAGATCAACTACGCGGCGACCCCGGAGCACCAGGGTCAGTTGACCGTCGAGGCGCTGCCGCAGAGCGCACGCCAGCCCGGCCTCCTCGGCCCGGCGGCGTCAGGTGGCGGCTTCACCTCGAACGCGCTGACGACCGACATCTCGGCGAAGTGGACGTCGAAGTTCAACGACAACAAGACGGAAGTCGAAGCGGTCATCGGTTACCACCGCGACAGCTTCAACACCGACGCGATCAGCCCGAACGATCCGGACTACGGCAACAGCCAGCCGCTCCAGGTCCTGCTCGACGGCGATCTCAACCGCTGGGGCCCGGGCTTCAACGAGTCGCCGGTGGTCAACAGCTACGCCGGTTGCAAGGACGGCGCGCCGTCGACCGACGACCCGTATCCGCTGATCACGAACTGCCCGATGAGCACGTCGCAGCCGTACTACGTCGGCGGTCCGGGCTCGATCAACCGCGACATCGAGCAGCGCCGCAGCGCCAAGATCTCGGTCACCCACCGCGTCAAGGCGGCTGGCAGCCACGAGTTCAAGGCCGGTATCGACGCCGAAGACAACCTGTCCGACAAGGCGCGCCTCTACTCGGGCAACGACTCGACGAACGGCGGCGGCTACATCCAGAACGACGTCAACGGTGGCGTCGTCTACGTCGACCGCTGGGTCCAGCTGACGACGATGGACAACGCGGATCCGCGCTTCAACCAGATGTGCCGCACGCCGAACGTGTCGGGCGCGACCGGTGTCGCCGGCACGGCGCCGATCACGTTCAAGTGCGCCTATCTCGGCGGCGCCCCGGGCGCGCCGGGCACGCAGATCCAGGGCAACACGTTCAACTGGGCCGCGTACCTGCGCGACTCGTGGCAGATCCAGCCGAACCTGACGCTGAACGTCGGCCTCCGCTACGAAGAGCAGCGGATGCGCTACGCGGACTTCCTGCAGAACACGACGGACCCGCTGACCGGCGAGCAGCTCGGCACGAACGCCATGACGCTGACCGGCAACTGGGCGCCGCGCATCGGTCTGCTCTACGACTGGACGAAGGAAGGTCGCTCGAAGATCTACGCGCACTGGGGCCGGTTCTACGAGAACGTCCCGATGGATATCAACGACCGCTCGTTCGGTGGCGAAGTCACCTACGAGCAGGTGTTCAGCGCGAAGAACTGTGGTGCGGCGACCGCGAACCACGGTCCGCAGATCGGTGGCCCGGACGGTATCGGCTGTATGCAGAACCCGGCCGCGGTCGGCGATCTCGCCGAGCGTCTGATCGGCGCGAGCGGCGTGCTCGTCGCCCCCGGCATCCAGTCGCAGTACATGGACGAGTTCATCGCCGGCTTCGAGTACGAAGTGCTCGACGATCTCAAGATCGGCGTGTCGTACCAGAACCGCAACCTCGGCCGGATCATCGAGGACGTCTCGACCGACGGCGCGCAGACGTACATCATCTCGAACCCCGGCCAGTGGTCGTCGGACGAGGAGACCAAGCTCCAGAACCGGATCGACGCGACGGACGACCCGAAGGAGAAGGCACGCCTCCAGAACGAGCTGAAGCTGTTCCAGGGCATCCGGATCTTCGACCAGCCGCGCCGCGATTACAACGCGCTGCAGTTCACGCTGACTCGCCGGTTCTCGAAGAAGCTGTACGTCCAGGCGTCGTACACGTACTCGCGCACCGAGGGTAACTACCCGGGTCTGTTCTCGGCGACGAACGGCCAGGTCGATCCGAACATCTCGTCGCAGTTCGACCTCGTCGAGCTGCTGTCGAACCACATCGGTCCGCTGCCGCAGGATCGCCCGCACTACATCAAGCTCGACGGCTACTACACGTTCGACCTCAAGAAGGCCGGCGACCTCACGGTCGGCATCCGCTTCCGCGCGCTCTCGGGCACGCCGGAAGATACGCTCGCGGGTCACTACCTCTACGGTCCGAACGAGTCGTTCCTGTTGCCGCGCGGTGAGCTCGGTCGCACCGACTTCGACCACGGCCTCGACCTCCACATCGGCTACGGCCGCAACCTCAACAAGAACATGAAGCTCGAGATCTTCGCGGACATCTACAATGTCTACGATCGCCAGGGCACGGCGTCGGTCGACGAGACCTACGCCCCGTACTACAAGCTGTCGTCGGCCGGCATGGCGGGCGAGCAGCAGAACGCGAACCCGGTCTCGGGTGGCACGTACGAGGACTTGATCTGGGTCAAGGAGATCGACCAGAACGGCAACGAGAGCGCGAAGCCGATCGGCCGCAACCCGAACTTCCTCAACACGACCGGTCGCTACGCGCCCGCGTCGGCTCGGTTGGGCGTCCGCCTCACGTTCTAAGCAGCGAACACTGCTAGGAACCAGGCCACCTTCGGGTGGCCTTTTTGTTTTTCGGGAAGAACCCCCCTGCCGCACGTTGATGCAGGTGTGGAGAAACCGATCGCGACCGGTAGGGCATTGACGATCACTGCCAGGGCGCTCGAGCAACCGGAGGCGGATGTCAGGGCGGCGGGAGCGATGTTGCTGGCGATGGTGACGGGCGAACGCAAGGAGGTGCGCTACGCGCCGATGTGCGTGCGATCGGTGATCTCGAGGGCGCTGACGAACGGCTATCGCGATCGGATGGAGATGCGCGATGCCGTTGTGGGGCTGCGGCGATCACCAAGGATGGGTCTGTCCGTGATGGTCGCGGTGATCGCCGCAGTGGGCGTGTTGGTGCCACTCGCACTTTCGTACTGGGACTGTCTTGCCAAATGAGGAACACGATGCGGACGCTGCTCTTGGGACTGTTGGTTTCCGGCTGTGCGATGGACGCGCATGATGCGGCGAGCGACGAGGTCGCGACGACTGCACAGGATTCGACGGTGCTGAACAACTGCGCCGTCGGCAATGCGGTGAATGCGACCGGAACGATCTCGGTTGGCGTGGGCGATTCGTACACGCGCTCGGACCTGACGATGGACTTGATCGGAACGAATCGCTGCGACTGCATCGACTGGCAGGGCGTCTACGACGTCGACGGCGAGGCCGCGGCGAACGCGGCGTATCCGACGTGTCGCCCCGACGCGTTCGTGAACTTCACGGTGAGCAAGCCGCTGGGAGCGACCGCGCACTTCCAGGTGTTCAGCGAGATGACGGACCACATCCACAACGCGACGGACTGCAGTCACTCCAACCTCCACATGGAGCTGTGGAAGAGCACCGGCCGCGGCATCTGGCAGCGCCTGTGGACAGGGACCCAGACGGCCTACTGGGATGGCTACCGCTGCTTTCAGACGGTGGGCGAGGCCTCGCCGAGCGTGGCGAGCGGCCTCTACCGGGTGAAGGCCGTCGGGACGTTCGCGAACGAGCAGGGCTACTCGACGATCACGATCTCCGGCTCCTAAACCTGTCACGCAGGTGTCAGCTTCGCGTGCTACATCGCGGAGGTGGAACGGGATTTCCTGAACCCAGAGCAGCGCGCCGCCGTCGACCACGGCGATGGCCCGCTGATGGTGCTCGCGGGCGCCGGCACCGGTAAGACCCGCGTGCTGGTCCATCGGATCGCGCACCTGGTCGAGACCGGCTGCGATCCGCGCAGCATCCTCGCCGTCACGTTCACGAACAAGGCGGCCGGCGAGATGCGCCACCGGCTGCGCGACCTGCTCGGCTCGCGCGCCGATGCGATGTGGATCGGCACGTTCCACTCGACCTGCGCGCGCCTGCTGCGCAAGTACGGCGAGGCGGTCGGCCTGACCCGCAGCTTCGTCATCTTCGACGACGACGACCAGATGAAGATGGTCGAGAAGATGCTGAAGGAGACGGGCTTCGACGAGCAGGTCTCGGCACGGACGATCCTGTCGCGGTTCGATCGTGCGAAGAACCGCGGCGTCGATCCGGTCGCGGTCAAGACCGGCTCGTTCGACGACGTCGTCGAGAAGATCTATCCGATGTACCAGGCGCAGCTCGCGAAGGAGAACGCGGTCGACTTCAACGACCTGCTCCTGAAGGTGCTCGCGCTGTTCGAGATCCCTTCGACCCGGCAGATCCTCCAGACCCGGTTCTCGCACGTGCTCGTCGACGAGTTCCAGGACACGAACCTCGTCCAGTACAACCTCGTGCGCCACTTTGCCGAGGCGACGCGCAACCTCACCGTCGTCGGCGATGATGACCAGTCGATCTACGCGTGGCGCGGTGCCGAGCCGCGCAACCTGCTCGACTTCGATCGCGACTTCTCCGACGCGACCGTGATCAAGCTCGAGCACAACTATCGCTCGACCCAGATGATCCTCGATGCCGCGAACGGGATCATCCAGCACAACCGCGATCGCCACGACAAGGCGCTGTGGACCGATCAGCCCGGCGGCGACCCGATCGAGGTCTATCAGGCAGGCGACGAGCGCGGCGAGGCGTACTTCGTCGCCCAGTCGATCCGCCGGATGATCGACGAGGGCCCGCTGTCGCCGAGCGAGATCGCGATCCTGTACCGCACGAACGCCCAATCGCGCGTGCTCGAGGAGCACCTCCGCGCGGCGCGCGTCCCGGCGAAGGTCGTCGGCGCGGTCTCGTTCTTCGAGCGCAAGGAAGTGAAGGACGTGATCGCGTACCTCCGCCTGCTCGGGAACCCGCAGGCCGATTCGGCGTTCGAGCGCGTCGTCAATGTTCCGGCGCGCGGCCTCGGCGACACCACGGTCGACCGCCTACGCGCTGCATCGCGCGCGAGTGGCGCCGGCATGCTCGAAGCCGCGAAGCTCGCGGCGCGCGGCGATGTCGCTAGCCTCGGGCCGCAGCCGCGCAAGAAGCTGCAGGGCTTCGTCGAGCTCGTCGACGGTCTGAAGGCCGTGATCGCGGGCGGTGCCTCGGTCGCCGAGACGATCATCCAGGTCGTCGATCGCAGCGGCCTGCGCGCGAAGCTCGAGGCCGACGAGTCGAGCGAAGCGCGCGACCGGCTCGACAACCTCGCCGAGCTCGTCACGATCGCGTCGGACTTCGACGAGGAATCGGCCGACGCCCAATCGATCGACGCGTTCCTCGAGCGGATCTCGCTCTCGGCACCGAGCGATAACGCCGGCTCGAACGAGTCCGTCGTGCTGATGACGATCCACATCGCGAAGGGCCTCGAGTGGCCGGTCGTGTTCATCACCGGCATGGAGGACGGCCTGTTCCCGTCGCTGCGCGAGCGCGAGGGTCAGAGCGAGGACGCCCAGCTCGAGGAGGAGCGCCGGCTCGCGTACGTCGCGATCACGCGCGCGCGCAAGCAGCTCGTGCTCACCCACGCGCGGACGCGCCGGGTGTGGGGCGAGGTCCGGCTCCAGGGCCCGTCGCGGTTCCTCGACGATCTGCCGCCGCAAACGCTCGCGGCGCCCTCGCGCCGAACGCCCATGACCCCGCGCGCTCCGGCGATCGTGAACGGCAACTGGGAGGCGCGGCGCAATCGCGGCAAGCGGTTCGGTCGCGGGACCGTCGACGAGTTCGATCAGCGCGTCGGCGACGACGAGCCCGTATTTCGCGTCGACGAGGACATGGAGCCCGCGCAGCCGTTCCGCTCCGGCGATGCGGTGAGCCACACGATCCTCGGCGTCGGCCGCGTCGTCGCCGTCTCCGGCAATGGCAAGGACATGAGAGTGATCGTCGATTTCCCGGAGGCCGGCCGCAAGACGGTGCTGCCCGGGTTCCTGCGCGCGACCGACGATCAGCTCAACTGATGTGACGTCACGCGACGGACCTTGCGAGGGTCGCGGCGATCACCGTGCGGACCTCGAGGATGTCGAATGGCTTCTTGAGGATCGGTCCGTCGAACGTGGCGATGAACTCTTGTCCGGTTGGTGTGAAGGCGCCGCCGGTCATGATCACGAACCGGTGACGCAACATCGGGCGCGCTGCGATCGCCGCGCTGTACACCTCATGCCCGGCCATCCCGGGCATCATCAAGTCACACAGCACCAGATCGATCGCGCAGTCGGCCGCCGTCAGGATCTCGAGTGCCGCGGATCCGCTGTCGACCGCGGTGACGTCGAGCTCGCCACTTAGAACCCGCGCGAGCATGCGGGTGATAAGCGTCTCGTCGTCGATGATCAAGATCCGTTGGCGCGCGGGAGACGGCGCGGGGACCTCGCCGCTTGTCGGCGGATCCACGCGCACCGGCGCGCTCGCCGCCACCTCGGGGAGCGACACCGAGAACGTGCTTCCGACGCCTGGCTCGCTGCGGACGCTCAGTATTCCGCCGAACGATTGCACGATGCCGCGCGCGATCGACAGGCCGAGCCCCATGCCACCGCCGATCGCCTTGGTCGTGAAGAATGGTTCGAACACGCGGCTCAACAGCGCTGCCGGGATCCCGCAACCGTTGTCGCGCACGTCGACGATCACCTGGCCCGCTTCGCGGCGGACAACGACCCGGATCTCGCTATCGTCGAGCGCACGGTCGGGCAGCGCTTGCGACGCGTTCAGCAACAGATTGACGAAGACCTGGACGAGCTGCGACGCATTCGCCAACACCGCCGAGGTTTGGCAGGTCTCGTAGAGGATGCGCGCTCGGTAGCGCATGGCCGGCGCCGCGAGTTGCAGACTGGTGGTGACGAGCGTCGCGAGATCGACCGGCTCCCGCGACGTCACCTCCCCGCGCGCGAGCGTCGCCATGTTGCGCAGGATATCCCGCGACCGATGTGCCGCCTCACGCGCCTCGACGAGCACGACACGGAGCTCGGCCGCATCGACCGCGCCGCGATCGAGCTGTTCGACTGCGAAATCGATGTTGGCGAGCACGGCCGCGAGCGGGTTGTTGAGCTCGTGCGCGGTCCCCGCAGCGAGCGTGGCCACGGCCGCGAAGCGCTCGTTCGCGTGGACCTTGCGCTCCATTTCGGTCAACGCCTGCTCGGCAAGGCGGCGTTGCGTGATGTCGGCCACGAGTACGCTGAAGCCGCGGACGATGCCATCGACGACGTCGGGGATGTAGTGCGCTTGCGAGAACCTCGCCGGACCGCCGTGAGGATCCGGAATCTCGCGCTCGAACTGCTGCGGTTCGCCACGCAGCGCGCCCTCGATGAATGGACGATTGAGCTCGAACAATGGCCCGAGGAACGCCTTCATCTCGCGCCCCACCATCGCTTCGGGTGTCACGCCGAACCACGTCTCGTAGGCGCGATTGGCGTACCGGCAATGCAGCGTGGCATCCCAGTACGCGATCATCGCCGGCAGCGCGTCCACGAGACGCCCGAGCGCCTCGGCTCGATCGTGGGTTGAGTCCCGATACATCTTTGACCCCGTGAGGATTGAAGCACGCCGCCTCGCACCGCGGACGCGCTGAATTTGCACGGTGAGTTTCGTGCCGCGGAGGCAGGCAGGCCCGGGGTTTCTACGTGCGAGGGCGATCAGCTCAACGAGCCGGCACTCCGGGTGATATCGTCGCCTCGTGGATCCGATCGCGCAGCAGCTGGTCGACACGGTCCGGCGGATCCATGCGCGCGGCCTTGCTTTCGGTACCGGCGGTAACTTCAGCGCGGTGGGCGCGGACGGCGTGTGGATCACCGCGAGCGGCGTCGACAAGGGCCTCGTCAGCGTTGAAGACCTCGTGCGGGTCGACCGCGAGGGCAGGGTCCTCGCCGGCACGGGCAAGCCCTCGGCGGAGACGGCGATCCACCTCGCGCTCGTCCAGCGCGGCGCGCGAGCGGTGCTGCACGTCCACTCGGTGTGGAACACGCTGCTGTCGATTCGTCACCGCGGCGCGCTCGAGCTCACCGGCCTCGAGATGTTGAAGGGGCTCGCGGGCGTGACCACGCACGAGCATCGCGAGCGCGTGCCGGTGATCGAGAATTCGCAGGACGTCGCGCACGTCGCGCGCGAGATCGAGCGCGTGCTCGAACCGACGAGCCATGGCGTGCTCGTCGCCGGGCACGGCCTCACGACGTGGGGAGCGAGCCTGGCGGAGGCGTTCCGGCACGTCGAGATCTTCGAGTTCCTGTTCGAGGTCGTGGGCCGCAACCAGCTCGGGAGATGATCATGGCGACGCTGTACCTGAGAGATGCGAACGAAACGGTCACCGATCCCGCCGCGATCGCGGCGTACCTGTCGCCCCGAGGGATCCAGTACGAGCGGTGGAGCGCCGATCGCGAGCTCGGCGACGCCGCGTCGGCCGACGAAGTGCTCGCGGCGTACGCGGCGCCGATCGCGAAGCTGAAGGAGCAGGGCGGCTACGTCACCGCCGACGTGATCGACATCAAGCCGGAGACGGCGAACCTCGAGGCGATGCTCGCGAAGTTCAAGGCCGAGCATTGGCACGACGAGGACGAGGTCCGGTTCACGCTCGCCGGCCGCGGGATCTTTCATCTCCATCTCGAGGATGGCGTCGTCGCCGTCGAGGTCGTGCCGGGCGATCTGCTGCGCGTGCCGCGCGGTACGCACCACTGGTTCGATCTGTGCAGCGAGCGTCGGATCCGCGCGATCCGGATGTTTCAGGATTCGAGCGGCTGGACGCCGCACTACACGTCGACCGGCGTCGACGCGCGCTACCAGCCGCTGTGCCTCGGCCCCGCGTTCATCGCGTGAAGATCCTGCTCGACATCGAGGGCACGACGACGCCGATCGCGTTCGTCCACGACGTGTTGTTCCCGTACGCGCGCGCGCAGCTCGCGCTGACCGACGCCGACGCGGTCGCGTTGGAGGCGGAGTACGCGCGGGACACCGACCGGCCGTCCGCGTTCGAGCCGCGCGGTTATGCGCTGTGGTTGATGGATCGCGATCGCAAGTCGACCGCGCTCAAGGCCCTGCAGGGCCGGCTATGGCGTCGCGGCTACGAGACCGGCGAGCTGCGCTCGGTCGTATTCGACGACGTACCGGTCGCGTTCGCCGCGTGGCACGGCGCCGGGATTCCGATCGAGATCTACTCGTCCGGATCGATCGAGGCGCAGCAGCTGCTGTTCCGCTACACGAACCACGGCGACCTCACGCCGTACCTCGCCGGCTACCACGACACGACGACCGGACCGAAGCGCGCGCCCGCGAGCTACCGCGCGATCGGTGGGCCGGGCACGTTCGTGTCCGATGTCGTCGAGGAGCTCGAGGCCGCCAGCGCGGCGGGGTTCACGGGCGTGCTCGCGCACCGGCCCGGTAACGCGCCGGTGCGAGCCCATGCGTTTCGCGTGATCCGGAGCCTGACCGAGCTTATCGCTTGAGGCTGCGGCCCCAGCTCTGGAGCGAAGACGCGACGTCGCGGAAGCCGTGGCCGCGCGTGGTCAGCTCGTAGGTCACCTTGATCGGTGGGCCGGGATCGACGCGGCGCTCGATCAGGCCGCAGCCCTCGAGCTCCTTCAGGCGCGCCGAGAGGACCTTGTCGCCGGGGCCTTCCGCCTGTGCTGCGAGCTCGGTGAACCGCAGCGGGCCGGGCTGGAGCACGGTCAAGATCAAGGCATTCCAGGGCTTCGCCAAGATCTCGATCGCTGCCTGGAACGCCCGGCAGTGACAATCGACGGAATCCGCGGCCTTGGCCATGCGCTTTACTATAGCCATCAACTTTCCAAAAGAAAGTAGCTTGACGAAACACAGCGCGGCCTCACAGTAGAAGCATGGCGCTCTCCGTTGCACCATTGCTCCTCCACAGCGACGCGATCCCCGAAGGGGCTCGGCTCGCGCTCCGCGACGCGTTCGCGCGGCCGGAAGATCAGCGCGCCCAGCTCCTCGCGAACGTCGCGAAGATCCTGCATCGCGAGGTCGATCTCGATTGCGACGACGTGCTCGAGCTCGTCGGGCTGTCCGGCGACGGCGTCGATTCGCCCTGCGGCTGTTAGGGCTTCATCGCCAGCGCCTTGACGAACGCCGGGCGGGTGCCGAGCTCGTCGAGCCAGCGCACGAGGTGCGGGTAGGGCGCCATGTCGAGGCCGAGGAACGTGCGGCCCGCATTCGCCCAGGTGTAGTTGATGACGTCGGCGAGCGAGAAGTCGCTGCCGGCGAGGTACGGCGCTTCGCCGAGCCGATCGTCCAGCACCTTCAGCAGGCGCTGTGCCTCGGTCGTGTAGCGCTCGATCGCCATCGGCACTTTCTCCTTCGCGAACTTCGAGAAAAAGCCGAGCTGGCCGAACATCGGGCCGGTACCGCCGACGTTGAAGTACATCCACGCCAGCACCTCGTAGCGCGTCGGTCCCGACGCGGGTAACAGCTTGCCGGCCTTCTCGGCGAGATAGGTCAGCACCGCGCCGGACTCGAACACGCGAATGTTCGTGTCGGGATCGAAGATCGCGGGGATCTTCGAGTTCGGGTTGACCTTGATGAACGCGGGCGTGCGCTGATCGCCCTTGGTGATGTCGATCCAGTGCGTGCGATACGGCAGCGCGAGCTCCTCGAGCGCGATCAGCAGCTTGTAGCCGTTCGGGGTGGTCCAGACGTACGCGTCGATCATGGTCTCGACCGTAGCAAGCGCGGTCAGCGAGACGACTACTCGCGCATCTTTTCGGTGACGATCGTCAGCGTCGCAGCGGCCTTCGCGCGCCACACTCCGAGCGGGAGCGTCTTGCCGGGTGGCGTCTGCGCGACCTGCCACGGCAGCGACTTGTAATCGACCTCGTGGCTGTCCCACGTGAGGACCACATCGCCGGGGCGGACACCCGCGCGCGCCGCGGGAGAGCCGGCCTCGATTTCGGTGACGAGCGCACCACTCTGCTTCGGCAGTGCGAGCTGGGTGGCCTGCTCGGCGGTCACCGGCAACACCTTCACGCCGAGCCAGCTGCGCGCGACCGCGCCGTAGTCGCGCAAGGGGCCGATCGCTTCGCGCACGCGCTCGATCGGGATCGCGAACGAGACTTCGCCGACCCGATCGCCCGTCGCGATCGCGACGCCGACGACCTGACCCGCGGTGTCGATCACCGGGCCGCCCGAGTTGCCGCGCGTGATCCGCGCGTCGGTCTGGATGAACGTGCGGTAGCCCATGATCCGACCCGCGGCGAGCGAGCCCGCGCCTTCGCGACCGGTCGCGGACACGATGCCGGCGGACGCGGTGACGTCGTCGCCGAACGGATCGCCGAGGACGACGAGCCATTCGCCGACCGCGAGGTTGTTCGAATCGCCGAGCGGCAGGGCCGACAGACCGCGGCCACCGTTCGGTGGCTCGATCGAGAGCAGCGCGAGATCGAGCCGGGTGTCGCGGCCGAGGAGCTTCGCGGGGACCTCGCTGCGATCGGGGAGCACGACCTTTAGCTCGCTCGACGCGGCGGCGATGTGATCGTTCGTGACCACGTAGAGGCCGTTCGCTTCGACGAGAAAGCCGGTGCCGAGCGCGACGTCTGCGGTGGTCTCGGGCGCGCCGGGGAACATCGCGGCGGGGCCGGACTTGACCGGCGTCGCGGCCTTGATCGCGACGACGCCATGCTTCGCGTTCGCGATCAGATCGACGAACGTGCCCGGCGCACTCGGATAGAGCACGCGGGTGGTCGCGGCCGGCGCGACGGCAGGTGCGGCACCCGATCCGTTGGTCGCTGTGATCTCGCGCTCGCGACAACCCGCGGCTAGCACGAGTGCCACGCAGATCCAGCGAGAAATCATTTCTTGGCCGTTCGGGCCGCGTTCTGGGCGTCGACCGCGGCTACGCGCAGGTCGTACACCAGGCTCGCGAGCAGCTTCGCTTCGGCCTCGTCGAGGTTGCCCTTCGTCTTGGTCTCGAGCATCGCGAGCACGTCGATGAGATGGCGCGCGGTCTCGAGATCGACTGGGTGGGGCTGGCCGTCGGGCGCGGGCATCTTTCCGAGCGCGATCAGCGCCGTCGACGCGAGCGAGAGCACGTGGGTCGAGAAGTCGACCGGTGCGGCAGGGGTCTGGTCGGCCATGGCTGGACCATATCGTAGGTGGCCGGATCCTCTACGGGCATGTCGCGGGAATCCGTGACATCGTGGAGGGGTTCTATGGATACGTTGCGGGACGCGGCTTCACCTTTTCCTGGTCCATCCTTGAACGTCGAGACCGGGTCCATCCCGGCTCCCGTCGATATCGCCGCGCTGACCGACCAGGTCCGGGTCACGTCCGCGTTCCTCGACAGCGTGTTCGCCGAGGTCGGCAAGGTCGTCGTCGGCCAGCGCGACATGATCGAGCGCGTCATGATCGGCCTGCTGACCGGCGGCCACTGCCTGATCGAGGGTGTGCCGGGACTCGCAAAAACGCTGACGGTCAAGACGCTGTCGCAGACGCTGAACGCGAGCTTCTCGCGGATCCAGTTCACGCCCGATCTGCTCCCGGCCGATATCACCGGCACGATCATCTACAACATGCACACCGGGCAGTTCACGCAGAAGCGTGGCCCGTTGTTCGCGAACCTCGTCCTCGCCGACGAGGTCAATCGCGCGCCGGCGAAGGTCCAGTCCGCGTTGCTCGAGGCGATGCAGGAGCGCCAGGTCACGATCGGCGACTCGACCCACCAGCTCCCCGATCCGTTCCTCGTGCTCGCGACCCAGAACCCGATCGAGCAGGAGGGCACGTTCCCGCTGCCCGAAGCGCAGCTCGATCGGTTCATGCTGCTCGTCAAGGTCAGCTATCCGACCGCCGCCGACGAGCGCCTGATGCTCGACAAGATGAGCGCGCTCGACGTCCCGGTGCCGCGCGAGGTCGCGACGATCGAGCAGGTCCGGACCGCGCGCAAGGTCGTGGGCTCGATCTACATCGACGATCGCGTTCGCGATTACATCGTCCACATCGTCCAGGCGACCCGCCGGCCGCGCGACTACGGCCTCGCCGAGCTCGCGCCGCTGATCGAGTACGGCGGCTCGCCCCGCGCGACGCTGTGCCTCGCCGCGGCATCGCGCGCGCACGCGTTCATCAACCATCGCGCGTACGTCACGCCCGACGACATCAAGGCGATCGCGCTCGACGTGATGCGCCACCGCGTCCAGGTCACCTACGAGGCAGAAGCCGAGGAAGTCAGCTCCGAGGACGTGGTCCGCCGCGTCTTCGAATATCTGCCGGTGCCGTAATGGCCCTGGCCACCGCGGAGCTGTTCAAGAAGGCGCGCAAGATCGAGATCGCATCGCGCCGGCTCGTCGATACCCAGCTCGCGGGGCAGTACCACGCCGTGTTCAAAGGCCGTGGCTTGGTGTTCTCGGACGTCCGGCCGTACTACGCCGGCGACGACGTTCGCACGATCGACTGGAACATCACCGCGCGGATGAACGCGCCGCACGTCAAGCAGTTCGTCGAGGAGCGCGATCGCACGGTCAACCTCGTGATCGACATGAGCGCGTCGGGCTTCTTCGGCTCGCACGGCGCGACGAAGCGCGAGACGGCCGCCGAGCTCGCCGCCGTCGTCGCGTTCTCCGCGATCAAGAACAACGATCGCGTCGGTCTCTACATCGTCACCGACAAGGTCGAGCGCTACGTGCCGCCGAAGAAGGGCCGCAAGCACGTGCTCCGCGTGATCGGCGAGATCCTCGCGTTCCAGCCCGAGTCGCGCGGCACCGACCTCGCGAAAGGCCTCGACTTCTTCGCGAAGGTCGCGAAGCGCCGCAGCGTCGTGTTCTTCGTCTCCGACTTCCTCAGCGAAGGCTGGGAGCGGCCCATGCGGATCGCCGCACAGCGCCACGAGATCGTGCCCGTCGTCGTCGGCGACCCGATGGAGCAGTCGCTGCCAAGCGTCGGCCTGCTCGTGCTCGAGGATCTCGAGTCCGGCGCCGTGATCGAGGTCGACACCTCGAAGCGTGCGCGCCGCGACTTCGAGCAACAGGTCCAGGAATCGGCCGCACGCCGAGACCAGGCGCTCCGCCGTCTCAACCTCGACGTCGTCACCGTGTCCACCGATCAGCCGTACGTCGAAGCGCTGATCGCGTTCTTCCGCGCGCGCGCGAAGAGAATGGCGCACGGCTGATGGGGACGGTAACAAAGTTCACAAAAGCTGGCGCCGAACCGCGCGAGATCACGAGGGCGCGCAGGGACGGTTACAAAACCGGGTTCGCATGGCGGGTCGCTTTGATCGCGTCGCTCGCGAGCGCGGTCGCCGCCGCTCAGCCTGCCGGCTCGGGTTCGGGTTCGGCATCGGCAGCGGGTTCGGCATCGGCCGCGGGTTCGGCATCGGCATCGGGTTCGGCATCGGGTTCGGCATCGATATCGGGTTCGGCAACGGGATCCGGAATCTCCGGCTCGGGCTCCGCCGTCATCATCCAGCTCGATCCGGAAGCCCCCACCGTCAACGCGGTCGCCGCACCCACCGAGCTCAAGCTCGGCGGCCGGTTCACGCTGTTCGTCAACGCCGTGATGGAGCCCGGCGTGACCGTCAACCTGCGCGAGCCGATGGACCTCGGCGGCGCGATCGAGATCGGCAGGCGCGTCAGCGAAGACCGGGTCCAGCAAGACGGCAAGCACGTCCGCGAATGGCAGATCGAATGCCGCGTCTGGGAGCTCGGCGACGTCACGATCCCACCGGTCGCGGTCACGTTCACGCTGAACGGCAAGGCCGGTCAGGTCGAGACCAACACGGTCCCGCTCCACGTCACCGGCGTGCTCGGCGACTCCGACGATCCGAAGCTGATGCGCGAGTCCGCCGCGCCACTGATCCTCCACGAGAAGAGCCTGCTCGCGAAGATCCTCGACTGGTTCGCCGACTCGACCCACCTCGCGATCGTGATCGGCGCGCTCGTCGGCGCATGGGTCGGCTGGAGGTTCCGCAAGCTGCGCCGTCGCCGGGTCACTCGCCTCGTCGGTGGCCTCGTGCCGATGGCCGCGCAGCGCCGCCGGATCGACATGACCAGCGAACGCGCACTCGAGCGCCTGCTCGCGATCGAACAAGCCGGCACGCTCGCGAACGACGAGCAGCGCCGCACCGGCTACGCCGAAATGACCGACGTGATCCGCGACTACCTCGGCGCGCGCTACCGGGTGATGACGACCGAGATGACGACCGCCGAGCTCCTCCGCGCGCTGGCGGGCAAGCTCGACGACATCCATCGCGCGCTCGTCGAGCGCTGGCTCGGCAGCGTCGATCTCGTCAAATACGGCAACTTCCCCGCGACCCGCGACGAGGCCTACGAGGCACTCGAAGGTGCGCGCACGCTCGTGATCTCGACGACTGCCCCGCGCGCGCAGGAGGTTGCATGACCCGCGATCGCGCGCTGCGCATCGTCTGGCCGTGGCTGCTCGTCGCCGCGCTCGCGACGATCCTCGTCGTCGGCGGTGCCGCCGTCTACCACGTCAAGATCGGCATGCTCCGCCACGAGCTGGGGCGCGTGATCCACCTCGCGATCCATTCCGAGGATCAAGAGGGCGAGCTGATCGAGTGGAAGTCGCCGCGCGCGATCGTGCTCGTCGCAGGCGCTGCGCTCGTCGGCGCACTCGTGTTCCACCTCCACCGCCGGCGCTCCGCCGCGATGGCGTTCTCGCAGGTCGCGCTCGTGAAGAAGCGCGGGCTCGCATCGTGGCTCGCCGACGTTCCCGGTGCGCTCCGCGTCGTCGCGATCGCCTGCATCGCGATCGCGCTCGCGCGGCCCGAGACCTACCGGATCGTCAAACACGACGTCGACTCGATCGACATCATGCTCGTCGTCGACATGTCGAAGTCGATGGAAGAGACCGACATGCAGCGCGACCGGCTCGATGCCGCCCAGCGCGTGATGCGGCGGTTTCTCCACAAGACCCACAACGATCGGGTCGGCCTCGTCGTGTTCGGCCAGCAGGCGATGCTCCAGTGCCCGCTGACCCAGGATACGAAGCTGCTCGAGCAGATCGTCAGCGACCTCGCGATCGGCGACGTGCCCGAGCTCGGCACCGCGATCGGCGATGGCCTCGCACTCGCGCTCGCCCAGCTGCGCCGCTCGGATGCGAAGAGCAAGGTCGTGATCCTGCTCTCCGACGGCGATACGAACTGGGTGACCCGCTTCGATCCCGATCAAGCGGCGAACGCGGCGAAGGAGATGGGCGTCAAGGTCTACACGCTGCTCGTCGGCTCGGAGAGCTCCGACCTGTTCGGCGGGATGTCGGTCAACCCGGCGACGCTGCGCAACATCGCGGCGACGACCGGCGGTGAATACTTCCGCGCCTCCGACTACGAGTCGTTCGATCACGGGTTCCAGACCGTCCGCAAGAAGCTCGACACGACGAAGCGCACGATCAAGGAGCGGGTGCCCGACAAGCAGCTGTTCCTGCCGTTCGCGGTGATCGCGGCCGTGCTGATCGGGCTCGAGCTACTGTTGGCGAACACGCGGCTGCGGAGGTTCCCGTGACGTTCGTCCATCCGACGGGCTTCATCCTCGCGTGCGCGATTCCGATCGCAGTGATGGGGCTGTGGTTCTACGACCGCACGCGCCGCCGCCAGCTCACGAACCGGCTCGGCGAGCTACCCGTGATCCAGAAGGTGATCGCGACGGCGTCGCCGGGTCGCCGGCTCGCGAAGGCGATCCTCGTCGGGCTCGGCCTCGGCCTCGTCGGTGTCGCGCTCGCGCGCCCGCAGCTCAACGGCAAGCGCACGGTCAAGCTGCGCGGCCTCGACCTCGTCGTCGCGGTCGATGTCTCGAAGTCGATGCTCGTCGACGACGTCGGCCAGACCGCGGCGATGCAGGAGAAGAAGATTCCGCCGAGTCGGCTCGGGCGCGCGCGCGAGCTCGCGGTCGCGTTGATCGACGGGCTCGATGACGATCGGGTCGCACCGCTCGTGTTCGCGGGCGCGGCGTCGCACTTCCCGCTGACCGAGGATCGCGAGGTCGCGGATCGCTTCCTCTACGATCTCGGTCCGGCCGACGTCGCGTTCGGCTCGAACCTCGCCGAGGTGTTCCGGGTGTCGCGCTGCATGCTGCGCCCGGATCTCTACGATGACCTCGGTTGCTCGCGGATCGGCCATCGCGGTCACGGCGGCGATCCGCTACCCGGCGATAAGCCCGACCCCGCCGACAAGGCCGAGGACAAGGACGAAGCCGTCATCGACAAAGAAGAGCGCGGCAAGGCAGTGATCGTGTTCACCGACGGTGGCGATCCAGATGCTGACGCCGTGCGCGAGGTCGCGACATCGCGCGAGCTCGGCATCGCGCTGTTCATGGTCGGCGTCGGCTCGACCGGCGGTGGCGTCGTCCACGAGATCGATGAGGACGGCAAGGCGACCGATGTTCCGAAGCACACGCGCGATGGCCAGAGCGTGGTGTCGAAGCGCGACGACGCGGCGATGCGCCAGCTCGTCGCGGCGGCGGGCGATGAAGGCCGGTTCTTCGTCGCATCGGAGCACGGCGAGGTCGATCCGCAGCCGATCCTCGACGCGTTGAAGGCGGTCAACCGCGGCCTCTCGACGAAACAGGTCTACGAGAAGCACGACGTCTTTCAGCCGTTCTTGTTCATCGGCCTCATGCTGCTCGTGATCGAGACCGCGATCTCGACGCGGCGCCGCCGCAGGTATCCGGAGGTCCACGCGTGAAGCGCCTCCGGTTGATCGCGATGTTGCTCGTGTGCGCGGCGTGGGATCCGTGGCACTCGCCGAACGCCGACGTCGAGGCGGGCAATGCAGCGTTCGCGCGCGGCGACTACGATGCGGCGATCGCGGCATACGATCGCGCGGCGAAGGACGGCACCGTCGATCGAGAAGGCCTCGCGTACGACCGCGGTACCGCCGAGATCAAGAAGGCGGAAGGCTCGAAAGATCCGCAGGACCACGACAAGTGGCTGCAGAAGGGCGTCGAGGATCTGAAGGCGGCGGGTCAGTCGAAGGATCCGCACGTCCGCGGCAACGCGCAGTACAACCGCGGCAACGCGTTGATGAACCAGGAGCGCTGGGACGACGCGATCGAAGCGTTCAAGCAAGCGCTCCACGATCAGCCGAACAACGCGGACGCGAGCATCAACCTCGAGCTCGCGCTGAAGCATCGCAAGAAGCAGCAGCAACAGCAGCAGCAAGGCGGCCAGGGCCAAGGGCCGCCGCAGCGCGGTCAGCGCGGTCAGCGCGGGCAACAAGGTCAGCAGGGTCAGCAGGGCCAGCAAGGCCAGAATGGCCAGCAGGGGCAGCAGGCGCAGAACGGCCAGGGTCAGCGCGGCCAG